>Ga0255338_1000413_pt1 | contig 146628 bp, 132 predicted proteins | sample MeOH1_35cm_T4_19_FD_203715 | JGI IMG/M metagenome (GOLD analysis project Ga0255338, IMG submission 203715) | Sandy soil microbial communities from University of British Columbia, Vancouver, Canada - MeOH1_35cm_T4_195 | ecosystem: Engineered > Artificial ecosystem > Sand microcosm >... | reverse complement strand
GCAAGGGCAATCTTTAGGGCAGGTTCGTACACATGTTCACGACCTTTTTGCTTTTGGGGAACCTTCATAATTAATCAAGTTTACATATTTAGTTCGAAATATGTAAAGTGATTTCAGGAAGAGACAGTAAACGGCAAAAATATGGGCACACAATAGTGGTTACAGCGCCCGGCTTACCCCATTTGTTTTTTAAAAACTACCTTCACCGCCATTCGTGGGGTAGTAGTCGCTTTTCTGTAAGGTATACAGGGTAGGTAACTGATCGCACAGATCATTAATCAGGATTTATTTTATGCGTAGAATTATCAATTACAGGAAATTATTAGGTGTTAGCGAAACAACGGAACTGAAAGAACTGAAAACGGTATACCGGAACCTGATGAAAGACTGGCACCCGGATAAATTCCAGGATACACCCGAAGCCAGACTGGAAGCCGAAGAAAAAAGTAAAAAGATCATCGAAGCCTACCATTTTCTGGTGAGTATTGCCCCCGAAACCCGTACCAGTACCCTCGATGCCTATACCACCACCACTACCGAGGCCGGGATCATTGATTTTGAATATAAGTCTGAATTGCTTTCCATCAGTTTTTCTGATGGGGCGGTATATGAATATTATGGTGTTCCCAAAGCCATTTATGTAAAACTGATCAATGCCGAAACCCCCGCCCGTTTTGCGAGAAGGCATATCTATCACGCTTATATTTACCGAAGTACTACCCGTCAGGTAGCTGCAGTGTAAAAGCCTATTGCGCTGGTTAACCGCGATTTGTATAGAAATACCCTTACTTACGGGAATGGATCTCCGGTTGGCTGTTTTTGCGCATTGTACTGAAATGCCTACTTTTAACGAGGAATCAGAACGGCCGGTAACTATTATGCGTCCATTACAAGATTATGAAGAGCATTGCTTGATTCCCCTTGTCAGTAAGGGTAACAGAGATGCGTTTGAAGAAGTCTACCACCGCTACCACACTGCCCTCTACCAGAATATTCTCCGTTTTACCAAAGACCCTATTGCCACAGAAGACCTTGTACAGGATACTTTTATCCGTTTCTGGCAAAAAAGAAACAGTATCCGTGCCGATAAATCGCTGGCTGGCTGGCTGTTTGTGATCAGCTATCACCTCTCGGTAAACTGGCTGAAACGTAAACTGGTAGATGCAAAAGCGAAACAGCAACTGACGCTGCTATCGGTTGAATCGGATTCCTTATCCCTTTACGAACAGCAGATGGCCTTACTCGAACAGGCGATTCTTCAGTTGCCCCCACAAAAAAGAAGGGTGCTCGAATTGTGTAAATTGCAGGGTCGTTCTTACAAAGAAGCTGCCCAGGAAATGAATATTTCCAGCCATACCGTAAAAGAGTACCTGTCTGGTGCCATGAAAGTAGTGCGTGACTATGCAGTAACGCATCCGGAATACAAATCGCTTGCGCCGCTGCTGCTGGTGCTGTTTTCCTGAAAAATATTTTCCCGCTGATCCCCCCGTTCTAAGGAGCTGGTTGTATTTATCTGTACAAACGCTTGCCAGGTGGATTTGAACCGCTTTCAACCCGAAGAATTGCTGAATAAGTCTTCTCTTACCGAAGAGGAGGTCCAATGGTTATTTGAATACCTCCAGCAAACCGATACTTCCGAACTCAGATCTGTATTACTTGAAAGATTTGCTGATGAGCTTTCACTTCCCGATCCGGTTATACTGCCGCAGGAGATCTCTCAAAAAATGCTGACAGAAATCAGGCAGGCTACCATTGCTGCGGAAACACCTGTTACAAAACCTTCCCCTGTTTTTACCCGGATAGCTGCTGCAGCTATTATCCTGATGATAGTATCTGCTGCATTCTGGTGGTACTATCCCGCAAAATCTCCTGAACAACCCCTGGCAAAACTAAAACCTCCTGCAACAGATGTGGCTGCTCCTGCCGATAGCCGTGCCACTATTATACTGGCAAACGGCCAGCAGATCATCTTAGACAGTAACCATAATGGCGTACTGGCCAACGAAGGAGCCGTACGGATTGAAAGGGCCGATGATGGTGCCATTACCTATAAAGGTGCCGTTGCGGAAACAGTATATAATACCTTATTGAATCCCAGGGGCAGTAAACCGGTATCACTTACACTCAGCGATGGCAGCCGTGTATGGCTGAACAGCGAAAGTTCGCTCCGGTATCCGATTGCTTTCAGTGGTAAACAACGTAAGGTAGAGATTACCGGCGAAGCCTATTTTGAAGTGGCCAAAAATCCCGCTATGCCTTTCCGGGTAACGATTGCAGGCAAGGGTACCGTAGAAGTATTAGGCACCCATTTTAATGTAAACAGTTATCCGGATGAATCCAATACCCATATTACCCTGCTGGAAGGCAGTGTGCGGGTGGCAGTGTTGGCCGGTAGCCCCATCGTGATTCAACCCGGTCAGCAGGCGGTATATAATAATGCTCAAACATCCGGTACTGTTACGGTAAAGAACGGGGTAAATACGGAAGCGGTGATGGCCTGGAAAAACGGCTTTTTCCATTTCGAACAGGCAGACCTGTATGCGGTGATGCGCCAATTAGCGAGATGGTACAATATTGAAGTAAAGTATGAAGGTAAAATACCCGCCCGGACTTTTGGGGGAGAGATGCAACGCGACCTGAACCTCTCTGAAGTGTTGAAATTACTTGAGAAAAACAAAGTGCATTTCCAGATAGAAAATAACCAGCTATTGGTAAGACCGTAACAAACTAAATCTATGATATGATATAAGAACAAAACCATGGTAAAAAAAAGCCGCCCCGACTGCAATCGGAACGGCAGAATGAGATTACCGGCCAATTCACCTCCAGGTAAATTTTTCAATAACCCAAACATTGCTAATGTATGAAAATTAACGCGGAAAACCGGTGCTTAGAACCGGTAACAAGGGCCTCAGGCGCCTTTGTATCTGCCCGGCAGGGAGTTCCTGATTCCCCGGCCAGCAAACCATCTAAAATTTTACTCGCCATGAAACTGACAACCCTGCTGCTCTTCGCAGCTTTTCTACAGGTTTCGGCTAACACAACTGCCCAAACGGTTTCTATTTCCGGAAAGGAAATGCCTTTGGTAAAAGTGTTTGAAACGATTAAATCGCAAACAGGTTTTGTGTTTTTCTATGATGCTGTTTTACTGCAGCAGGGAAAACCGGTGAACCTGAAAGTGAAGAACCAGCCACTGGTAGAAGTGCTGCAGCAGGTATTCAGCGATCAGCCATTGTCCTGGAGCATTGTTAATAAAACCATTACCATTACACCCAAACCTACACAACCCACGCCAACAGAAAAACCTGTTGTGGCTGTATTGGCCAATCTGGTAAAAGGAAAAGTAGTGGATGAAAACGGGCAACCACTGGCTGGTGCCAGTATCCTGATTAAAGGAACCACTAATGGAGTGAAAGCGGATAATGACGGAAGTTTTTCCATCGACGTAAATCCGGATGCCAGACTCGTTATCTCTTATGTAGGTTATGAAACCACTGAAGTATTGGTAGGTAGCCAGCAGAATATCACTGTACGTTTAAAACAGGCAGTATTGCTGATCGACCAGGCCGTAGTGGTAATCGGATATGGTACCCAGCGTAAAAAAGATCTTACCGGAACCATCTCCACCATAAAGGGAGAATCTGTTGCCAAAATGCCCGGTACCAATCCTGTTTCTTCTTTACAGGGTAAAGTGGCTGGTCTGACTGTAGCTAATACAGGAAGGGCAGGAGCCAGTCCCGTGGTTCGGATCCGTGGTATCAACAGTACCAACAGTGCCAACCCGGTATATGTAGTGGATGGAATTCTGCATGATAATATCGATTTCCTGAATCCTTCCGATATCGAAACCATCGATGTATTGCGCGATCCTTCTTCGATCGCCATTTATGGTTTGCGCGGTGCCAACGGGGTGATCGCCATCACTTCCAAAAAAGCAGGTAAGGGCGAAACCCGTATCAATTTCCAGAGTTCCGTAGGGATCCAGAAAGTGAACGACCGCATCAAAGTGGCAGATGCCGCCGGCTTTAAAAAATTATACGATGCACAGCTGGCCAATCTGCGTGCCACTCCTTTTGATTATACCAACTATACCGCCAATACCGACTGGCAAAGCCTGGTGCTGCGCGATGCGGTGATCACTTCCAATAACCTCAGCATTGCCAACAGCGGAGAAAAAAGCACTACCTACCTGAATGTGGGTTATACCAACCAGGATGGTGTGTTACGTAATGATAATTACAAACGTTATCTCGCGCGTTTAAACGAAGAGATCCGTTTTTCAGATAAGATCAAAGTAGGGGCTGAAGTAACCGGATACCACTGGATCAGCAATCCGCCCTCCGCTTCCATCTCCAATGCCCTTTGGGCCGCACCCATTGTAGGTATACAACAGGATGCCAATACGTATTATAGTATGCCTTCTTTCCAGCGTGCACAGGTAGGTAACCCGGTAGCCGCACTGAACAGGGGAGATGGTACCAGCCTGGATAAAGGGTTCCGCTTGGTAGGAAGTATCTATGGTGAGATCAAATTCGCCAAATACTTTACCTGGCGCTCTACTTTTTATACCGATCTGGCCTTTAATACCAACAGGGGCTTCAGCCGACTGCCTTACACTTTCATCAACCTGGGCGAAGGGGCTGCACCTACTACCACCACTTTTGATAATTCAGTAAGAACGTCTGTATCCCAGAGCCAGAGCGAATCCAAACGCTACCAGCAGGATCATACCCTGAATTTCACCCGCAACTTCGGTGGTAAACATGCGGTAACAGCATTGGCCGGTTTTACTTCTATCTACAGTTACAGTTCTTACCTGAACGGAAACAGGAGAGATACTTCTGTGAACATCAACAACAGTCCTGAATTCTGGTATATCGGTGTATCTAATGCCAACAACCCCGGCAATTTCGACGGTGGCGGTGGCGAAAGTGCCATTGAAGGTTATTTCGGAAGGGTGAGTTATTCTTACCTCGGTAAATACCTGCTTAATGCTACCATCAGAAGAGATGGAAGTTCCAAATTTGCGCCGCAGAACCGCTGGGGTACTTTTGGTAGTGTGGGATTGGGCTGGATCGCCAGCGAAGAAAATTTCTTCCGTAAGATCAAAGGCATCGATTTCCTCAAATTCCGTGGCGCCTGGGGTTTCACCGGTAATGCCAATGGTTTTGCAGATAATCTCTACAAGCCGGGTATATCCAATGCATCCACAGCTGTTTTCGGCGATAATGTGTACAGCTCTATACAGGCAGCTTATATCCCTGATCCCAACCTGCATTGGGAAACTGTAAAAGGGATTGATCTCGGATTTGACCTGCGCACATTCAACAATAAAATGAACCTTGAGTTTACCTGGTATAACAGAACCACTTCCGATATTCTTACGGCAGTGGCACTGCCCAATGATAGCAGAAGTTATTTCACCAATCTCGGACAGATCACCAACAAGGGAATTGAACTGTCATTGGGCTGGAACGATAAAGTAGGAAGAGACCTGGTATATGGTGCTTCGCTTAACTTTAGCTACAATAAAAATGTGGTGAACTCCATTGGTAATAATTTCAATTTCTCCATCATTGGTAATGGCGGTACCAACCTGACCACTACCGGACAATCCATCGGTTATTTCTACGGGTACACACAAACCGGTATTTACCAGTCATCAGCCGACATGGCTAAAATGGCCACTTTCTCCAACTCATTACCCGGCGATATCGCTTATGCGGATGTGAACGGAGATGGGGTGATTACACCGGCCGACCGCGGTTATATCGGTACGCCATTCCCTCCTTACAGTTTTGGCGGAAATTTTACCCTGGGTTATAAAGGCTTTGATGTGGAACTGGATCTGCAGGGTATGGCCGGACATAAAATTTATGTTCAGCGCCGTACCTCCACTTTTGCAGTGTTGAACTATGAAATAAACCGTTTGAATGCGTATACCACACCGGGTTCCTCCAATGTAGAACCCATTCTGGATAATACAAGAGGTAATAACTTTTTAATGAGTACGCATTATCTCGAACCCGGCGATTATTTCCGGATCCGCAATTTCCAGATCGGGTACACATTCAACCAGGGTTTCCTGGCCAAAGCCGGTATTAAAAAAGCAAGGGTGTTTGTGAACGGACAGAACCTGAAAACATGGAGTAAGGTGACCGGTTATTCTCCGGAGCCCATCATTGGCAGTATCCTGGGTGGTGGTGCCGACAATGGCGCGTATCCTGTACCTGCCGTGTATTCATTCGGTCTTAACCTGACTTTTTAAACCTGTCAAAACATGTATACAATGAAAAAGATAACTATATCCTTACCTGCGGTGATGCTGCTGGCCTTTGTGTCTGTGCTGTTCACGCTGACAGGTTGTAAAAAAGACTTCCTGGATACACAACGCCAGGGCGCATACGATGCGGATAACTATCCTTACCCGGGTGGTTCGGGTCCGTACGACCAGTTCATTTTTGGTGCCTACAATGAACTCAGAAGTTTTAACGTACATAGCCAGGCATTCATCACGGCCACGAGTATACGCAGCGATGATGCCGATAAGGGAAGTACACCTGCCGATGGTGGTGCCAATGCCATTGACATGGATAATTTTCCTGTTACCCCCAGCAATGGTTTCGGTAATGCTTTGTGGTTAGGGTATTACAGCCTGATTAACAAGTGTAATACCACTATCAAGGAAGTGAATACCAATACTACTATTACTGCCAGCGATGCCATCAAAGCACAAACCATTGGTGAAGCACGTTTTCTGAGAGGGTATGCCTATTTCATGATGGTGCGTTTGTTTGGCAGTGTGCCCATCATTGATACCGTATTCGATAACCCGGCTTTGCAGAACAATATTCCGCAGAGCAGTGCCGCACAGGTATATGCTTTTGTAGAGAAAGACCTGGTATATGCTGCGGGTAGTTTGCCACTGGTATGGGACAGTAAATTTGTAGGTCGGGCCACCAGTGGTGCCGCCAATGGATTACTGGCCAAAGTGTATCTGTACCAGCAGAAATGGGCATTGGCCATGAGTACGGCTAACCTGGTGATCAGTTCTGGGCAGTATAACCTGTCAACCCCTTTTGATAAGATCTTCCGCGAAGAAGGAGAGAACAGTTCTGAATCTGTATTCGAAGTACAGGCAACGGCCAATGCTTCTTTCCCTACCAGTAATGGTGTGCAGTATGCGCAGATCCAGGGGGTGAGAGGATCGGGTGTGTTTGATCTGGGCTGGGGATGGAATACGCCCAGCACACAGCTGGAAGCGGCTTTCGAAGCCAATGATCCGCGTAAGAACCGTACCATCCTGTACACGAGTACGGCTACTACCACTTACCAGACTTTGTACAATGAAGTGCTGCCGGTGGGTTTACCCAATCCGCGATACAATAACAAAGTGTACACCAACCCTGCACAGCGTGCCACTATCGGCAACCGTTTTGGTTACTGGATGAATGTTCGGGTACTGCGTTATGCGGATGTGGTACTTATGTTTGCCGAAGCGGCGAATGAGGTGGGAGGTGCAGCGAATATCACTGCTGCCAGAACGGCCCTCAATAGTGTTAGACTGCGTGCGCGAAATGGAGTAGCAGGGATACTGCCCGATGTAACCACTACCGACCAGGCTACCCTGCGCGATGCCATCCGCCGCGAACGCCGGGCTGAACTGGCCATGGAGCACGAACGCTTTTTTGATATTGTTCGCTGGGGTATTGCACAAACGGTGCTGAATGCAGCCGGTAAAAACAATTTCATTAACAGCAGGGATGTGTTACTGCCTATTCCGCAACCCCAGATAGATCTGAGTGCGGGTGTGCTGAAACAAAATCCAGGGTATTAATTTCTGACCTTTAATCTACCAACATGAAATACGTTCCTAACTATATACAAATCCGGAAAAGCAGCATAGCCCTGTTTTTCCTGGTAGTACTGGCGGCCTCCTGCACCAAGGATGGCAACCCCAATAACCTGCCCTCTGTCAGCACCGCTGCTTATGAAGGCAAGATAGATGGCTACAGCAGTTCCAATGATGTGTTCCCTGAAAACCTGATCGCTTACTGGAGTTTTGATGATACCAAAAATGAACTGGTGAGCGGAACAGCTCCGGGTACATCGGCCAACGACAGTTATGTTACCGGTGGCGTAAGAGGAAAAGCGCTGAGCCTGGCTGCAGGTTACCTGTATTTCCCTACCCAGTTCCAGCGTTTCAAAACCGATTCGCTGAAAAGTTTTACCATCAGTGCCTGGATCAAACTGCAGAACAATGGTTCTAAAAAAACTATGTTATTTCAGTTGGCACGTCCGGGTATCTTTACAGGTAATATCAATTTTACGCTGAACACCAATGCCAACCAGGCCAGTAATGCCAACCTGGTGATACAGCCCACTTTCACCACTGTGGGCGGTGGTACGCAGGATAACCTGAATACCGCACTGTATCCTACCATCGGCACCACCAAATGGACGCATGTATTGCTTACCTATGATGGAAGCAGCGGTGTATTCAATATCTGGGGAGATGGCGTGAAAGTAGGCGCTTTTCCTAACCGGGGTACGGGTAATAACCTGTTCAAATCCTATGAGCCGAGTGAGATCATTATCGGATCCAATTATAACGGGATCCCTGGAAAATCGGTTAGCTCAGATGTGAGCTTTGCACCCATGACCGGACAGATCGATGAAATAAGGATCTATAACAAAAGCCTCGGCGATGCTTATATCAGAGCATTGTATAACCTGGGCTTAGCCAATAAATAAATACAGAGAGGGGCAGACCGGAACAGGGTTGCCCCTCTTTTTACTCCCATTCCTGATCAATTAATAATAGTGTCATGCGTTTCAAATCCTGTATGCTGGTAGTGCTGGCTGTATGCTGTATATCGATTCAAACAGATGCACAAAAAATACCATTGTCTGCAACCGATGAAAAGATTTTTACCGATGTACAACGCGCCACTTTCCAGTATTTCTGGGAGGGAGCAGAACCTACCAGCGGATTGGCAAGAGAAAGGTTTCATACAGATAACCAGTATCCGCAAAACGATAAAAGCACCGTTACCAGTGGCGGCGGTGGTTTTGGGGTGATGGCCATACTGGTGGGGATTGAACGCAAATTCATTACCCGTAAAGAAGGCGTGGAACGACTGGAGAAAATTGTCCGTTTTCTCGAAACAGCCGACCGCTTTCATGGTGCCTGGCCGCATTGGTGGAACGGCGAAACCGGTAAGGTAAAACCCTTCAGTAAAAAAGACAATGGGGGCGACCTGGTAGAAACTTCTTTTATGCTGCAGGGATTACTCTGTGTTCGTCAGTACCTGCAACACGGAAACGCCACAGAAAAAGCGCTGGCTGCCAGAATTGATACTCTGTGGAAACAGGTAGATTTTAACTGGTATACACAAGGTAAAAATGTATTGTACTGGCATTGGAGTCCGGACTATAACTGGGACATGAATTTTGCCGTTACAGGATACAATGAATGTCTGATCATGTATGTACTGGCAGCTTCTTCGCCCACGCATGCGGTAGATGCCAAAGTGTATCACGAGGGATGGGCACAGAATGGGAAGATCCGTTTGAGCAAGGGTACTGCTGCCGATGCATTACAATTAAGGCACCATGGCGATACGGTGAACGGCGGACCTTTGTTCTGGTCGCATTATTCTTATCTCGGATTGGATCCGCGTGGTTTAAAAGATCAGTATGCCGATTACTGGAAAGAAAATACGAATCACGCTAAACGCAATTATCGCTGGTGTGTAGAGAATCCCAATCATTTCAAAGGCTATGGACCCAATAGCTGGGGACTTACTTCGAGTTATTCTGTAAAAGGCTATGCGGGGCATGCACCTTCTGCCAAAAGAGATATCGGTGTGATCTCACCCACGGCGGCACTATCATCTTTCCCATACACGCCCAAAGAATCTATGCAGGCCATGAAACACTGGTACAAGGATCGCAAGGACAAACTCTTTGGGGTTTACGGGTTCTACGATGCTTTCAGCGAAACTGAAAATTGGTACACGCCCCGTTATTTAGCGATAGACCAGGGACCCATTGTAGTGATGATGGAGAATTACCGTACCGGCCTGCTCTGGAAATTATTCATGAGCTGCCCGGAAGTAAAAAGCGGGTTAGCACGATTAGGATTTAGCAGTCCACACCTTTCTAAATAATACCGTATTATGCTATTAAATAATTCTAAAACTTGTTTTGATTAAACTATTCAAATTGCCAATTCGGGGTATTCGATGAAAAATTTCTATTCAGTCCCTGTGTACGGGCCTCTTTTTGTTCGGTGCCGAGCGAAGGCGAAGGCAGACAAAATGATGCGTAGCACATTTTGGCAGAAGAAAATGCAGCCCGGGAACAGGGACGGGGCCCAGCGGCCGTGAGCGACAAGAAATCCTGACCATTAGGGTGACTTTTTAATAGGGACAAACTAAATAATATTTCATTTTCTATGTTTACCAAACTGACTTTATTTTCTGCCATCGCATCCGTCTTACTTGCAACAGCTTGTAATACGCATTCCGCTTACCAGCGAAAAATTGCCCACCCTGCCAACCCGGTAGTGGCGCACAGAGGTGCTTTCAAGAAGAATAATTTACCCGAAAATTCCATCGCATCTCTGCGCGAAGCCATCCGGCTGGGATGCGCCGGTTCCGAATTTGATGTGAGGATGACGGCAGATGATTCTCTTGTCATCAACCACGATCCCAACTATCACCAATTGGCGATAGAAAAACATAACTATGCGGAGTTATTGGCATTCCCGCTCACCAACGGCGAAAAAATACCTACGCTGCGCGAATACCTGCTGGCAGGGAAAACAAATAATAAGACCACTACGCTGGTTGTAGAGATCAAACCTTCTGAAACAAGCAAAGAAAGAGGTAAACGGATCGCCGAAAAAGTATTGGACCTGGTAGGATCTTTGCGTATGCAGAAGAAAGTAATCTATATCAGTTTTGATTACGAGATGCTGCAACACCTGCACAGCCTGGATGCCACTGCCCATACTCAATACCTGAATGGCGACAAATCGCCGCTGCAGTTGAAACAGGATGGCATTAATGGGGCCGACTATCATTACTCGGTGTTCCAGAAAAATCCGGAATGGATACAGATGGCCAAAGACAATGGTATTCTGCTGAATGCATGGACGGTAAACGACAAAGCCATAATGGACTGGTTATTAAGCGCCGGTTTTCATTATATCACAACGAATGAACCGGAAGGGTTGTTTGAAAAGGTATAGCAATCTGAAAAGCATCACCTAAGGACATTCGCCAGGCGCCCCGATGGGGGCGTCTTTTTTTTGCGAAAAAATCTAAAATAGAAGTAGCGTTATTTACGCACAACAAAGACGGTTCATTCCTTCAGTTGATATGATTTTAATCACATTTCAATAATATAGGAATCCTAATTTTGTTTTTGTAGTGAAGCAGTTTCTTTCAATCATATTACTGGTATTGTTGGGGTTGCAATCCTCTTATCCTTTGGCCGTGTATTCTTATTATTATGCCAATAAGGGTTTTATTGCTTCGGTTCTTTGTGAGAACAGGGATAAACCCCGCTTACATTGCAACGGTAAATGTTATTTACAAAAACAACTCAAAAAAGCAGAGCAGCAGGAAAACAAAGACAGAACTGTTGTTAAAACAACGGAGCCACTTGTTTACTTAGTACATACGCCGCTGCAGAACCATCCGCAAATGCCCGCTGTTGTTGCACAGGTTTATCCGGTGTACCATACGGACGGCTATTCTTTCCTTTTCGCAACTTCCTGCTTTCGGCCACCGGGTGTGTAAAGCCTGTTTTTGTGGTGCTGTTTTCGCTGATCTAACCGGCAACTGTGAGCCTGTTGTTTACATGCTTTGCCGGGTATGCTCCGCTATGACCGGTCGCTTTCATCCAAAGCAGCACTGTTAGGTTTTTATTGCCCCTATTTCTCTCCAATCAAATCATTGTAACATGAAAAAATATTTTTCTGTCCTGCTGTTTATTTGCCTGTCCGTAAGTTTTTTTAGTTGTACCAAAGACAACCTGGTGCCGGAAACCGTGATCCCTTTTCAAAAGATCGGGGAGGGCTATGCGGCCGGTGCTGCTGTTAAAGTTGAGCTATATGCTACAAAAGCTTTGTTCACCGGTTATAATTCACTGTATCTCGCTTTATACGATTCAAGTTCAAACCAGCCTATAGAGAATGCCCAGATATCGCTGATGCCCATCATGGACATGGGAACAATGAAACATGCCTGCCCCGTTCAAAATCCATCCAGTACAGCCACAGAAAAACTGTTTGCCTGTGGTGTTGTGTTCATCATGCCCTCGGGCAGTATGGGATCCTGGTCGCTTACGGTGAATCTGGGTCTGAACGGAAAACAGGGCAAACTTACTTTGCCGGTAACCATTACAGACCCCGTGCAGAGCCGGTTAAGATCATTTGTGTCCAAGGCAGACAATGCCAAATATTTTGTGGCATTACTTCAGCCCCAAAATCCCAAAGTGGGTGTGAACGATATGGAGATCGCCATCTACAAAGCACAAACCATGATGTCCTATCCAGCCGATAGCAGCTTAACGGTTAGCCTTACACCCGAAATGCCCACTATGGGGCATGGCTCGCCCAATAATATTGATCCGGTGCACACGGGTAACGGACACTACAAAGGCAAAGTGAATTTTACCATGACGGGCCTCTGGTACCTGAACCTTGGTTTTAAAGCAGGAAACGTTATTGCAGATACGGCCAATCATTTTGAAGTTAATTTTTAACAGGGCCGCGGTGGATCAACAGTTACAGATAGTTGATCTGCCCGCTTTCCCCGAAATCGTTTTTTATGAGAATCATTTATGTATACGTACTTGTTTTTCTCCCTGCGCTTGTTGTACAGGCGCAAACCAATATCGGCGAAGATTCCATCAGAACCGTGGTATTGCAGGAAGTACGCGTTAGCGCACAGCAGAAAAACCAACAGCAGCAACTGTATCAGTTTTTTCGTTCCAACCAGGCGGCTACCACGGAAGATGTGCTCAGCCGTTTACCTGAACTATCGTTGATCAGGCGCGGCAGTTATGGCATGGAGCCTGTGATCCGGTCTTACAACAGTGGCCAGGTTAACCTGCTGCTGGACGGTATGCGTATCCATGGTGCCTGTACCGATAAGATGGATCCCGCATCTATTTACATCGAACCGGTAAATCTCAGCAGCATAGAAGTACGTACCAATGGCAGTAGCTTCCTCAACGGGTCTTCTGTTGGTGGCAGCATCAATATGAAACTGGCAGAAGTAGCCTGCCACGACGAGCCTGTATTTTCGGGAAGTCTGCAAACCGGTTACCATACGGCCGCAAAAGCTTTTTACCGATCGCTGAACCTGAACTACGCTTCTGGTAAATGGGGATTCAAAGCAACGGGTACATACCGGAAAAGTCAGAATTACCGGGATGGCAGCGGCAAAACTGTTCCTTTCTCACAATATGAAAAAGCCAATTATTCACTGCACGCAAAACGGATGGTTGGGCAGGATATGTATGTGAAAATAGACCTGCTGGCAGATGATGGCTGGAATATCGGTTATGCAGCTTTGCCCATGGATGTGGGTTATGCAAAAGCAAGGATCGGTGCCATCAGCCTCGTAAAAGAAAAAGGCAGAAATGGCTGGGGCAAAATGGAAGCGAAATTATATGCCAACAAAGTACAGCATTCAATGGATGATACACATCGTCCGGATGTACCCATGCACATGGATATGCCCGGCGAAAGTGTTACATCGGGCATGTATGTTCAGACCGAAAAATACATCGGCCAGCGCCAACAGCTTACGTTCAGGGCAGATGCTTCTGTCACCAGTTTACACGCATCCATGACCATGTACCAGCCCGGACAATCGCCTATGTACATGCTAACCTGGCCCGATAACCGGCAGTTTCAATCGGGGATGGCTATCCAATACATTTTACGAATCGATAGTAGCTCACAACTGCAGGTACATGGCAGGGCCGATCGGTCCAGCTTTGGCCTGACCAGCCAGATGGGCAAAGACCAGTTAGCGGTTTTTGGGTATGCCGGGCAGCATTCCTCATTTTTTATTCCTTCTTTTTCTGTACAGTATAGCAGAAAACTGGATCAGCACTTCAAAGCCTCTGCATCGATCGGTGTAAACGGACGAACACCCACGGCCAGCGAGCTGTTCGGTTTTTACCTGTTCAACCAGTTTGATGGGTATGATTATATCGGTAATACCCGTTTACAGCAGGAGAGAGGGCAGCAGGCAGAGCTGACACTATCCTGGCAACCCGCAAAACTGAACCTGCAGGTTACCGGTTATCTCTCGCGCATAGAACAGTATATTGTTGGTAAATATGTGCCCACACTTAGTACCATGACCATTGGAGCAAAAGGAGTGAAGATGTATGAAAACATTCCTCACGCTTTGCTGGCGGGAGTGGAAGGCAGTGTGGTATATAAACCTTCATCGAATACGATCCTGATGGCAACTGTAAAATATGCCTATGGAAAAGACAATACGGGAGCCGCTCTGCCGCTAATGGCGCCACTGCGTAACATAGGTTCCATCAAACAGTACCTGGGTAAGCTGTGGTTGCAGGCCGAAATGGAAACGGCTACCGCTCAAAACCGGGTAAGCCTGGTGGCAGAGGAAAGAACTACCGGCGCATTTTCTTTGTATCATTTCCGCTTGGGCTATCAAACCCGGGGCATGGGCCTGCAGTGGCAGTTGAACGCAGGAGTGGAAAATATCTTTGATAGCTTTTACCGCGAGCACCTTGACTGGGGCAATATTGCAAGGCCGGGACGTAACCTGTATTTGCAGGTTGGTATTGGCTTTTAGGATTGGTTAACCTGTTTGCAGGTGTTTCATATCATTGGTAATGGCAACGGAATCTTCTGTTAAGCCCATAAAAAAGCAATGCCGCTGCCGTTGAAACAGGATGGCATTAATGGGGCCGACTATCATTACTCGGTGTTTCAGAAAACCCCTGACTGGATCCAGATGGCCAAAGACAATGGCATTCTGCTGAATGCCTGGAGGGTAAACACAAAGCCATAATGGACTGGTTATTAAGCGCCGGTTTTCATTATATCACAACGAATGAACCGGAAGGGTTGTTTGAAAAGGTATAGCAATCGGAAAAGCATCACCTAAGGACATTCGCCAGGCGCCCCATCGGGGTGCCTTTTTGTATATTGAATAAGCTATGAATAGAAAGCTTTAATAGACCCTGGCACTAAAATAAGGGGAACCTGCCGCAACAATGAAGATTACGATTGTATTTAGGATTGTCAGATTTTTCTAGTCTTTATTACCCGAATCATTTTTTAAAATAATGTCAGCTATGATAATAGCACCAAGAATAAGATTTAGCGTGAACCGAAATAATGAGGTTCCATCCAACTTGTTACGAAATAATAAAACTAAAAATCCAGCGCCTAAACAAAAATTAGCAACACCGGTCAGGTTGAAAAAGAAAGAATTTTTAAACTTTAATCTTCCGGAATATTTTAAAAGCAGCAAGGCAACCGCGGTTGCAATTGCCATGCTACTGATTATCAGAACCAGGAAATAGATACTGACCCCATTATTCACCGGGTCATTTTTACTCTGTACAAGTATATGAAAGAGAACATAAATAAATGCTACTATAATCAATGAATAAATGAATTGCAGATATTTAATGTGAGGTTTCATATAAAACACTTTTATTCTTTATTTCCAAAACGTTCATAGGCGTTTACAAGTCTATGCAAATGGAAGTTTGTAGACAAGCGTTAAAACACCCTATTTTTAATCAAATTGAGTTTTTTTTAATTTTTATTCTCCGTAGGGTGTTCGCCAAATTACAACAATCATGAATGTTCGCCGCAGATGTCTCCCGGCAGTGGACTCTGCGCATCACGGGCTTGCTATTAATTTTGAAGATGATTTTTGAAACGCACCCGATTGATTTCATCACTCATGCGAGAACCGCAGGGGCCTCTTCGAGAGACACCTGTGGGGAACACGCTGTTTTTCTAAAAGCAATAGTGCAAGTTTCGAGTTCAGGGCACAAAAAAAGCAATTACCATATGTGTAATTGCTTTTTTAAATCGTGCCCAGAACAGGAGAAAATACGGTGTCAAATAGGCTTTATACTATTTGATAGTATTTTACATCATTTGCCATGAAACCCTTTATTAACAATGGTTTCAGCGGATTGTCGTTAAAATTTGTGTCAAATAGTATCAAAGCCAGTAAACAACTTTTGACACCAAATTTGACACCTATATGGCTACTCTAAAGTTTTATTTGAAACCTGCAAACAAGAAAAAACTTTACCCTATAATGCTTTGTTATCAGGACAAAGGGGAGAAGTTCAGATTTTTTACCAAATTATTCATTTCCAAACCCGAACGTTTTGGCTTTAATCGGCTTTATAAGGCTGTTTCTTTGGATGAAATGGAAATCAATGAAAAATTGAAAGAATTTGAAGAGATTATTAAGGCAATTGAAAAGGAAGCCCTTTTAAAGCGGATAAAATACTCTGTAAAGGAAGTTGAAGCCCATTTTAGGCTTGAAATTGAAAAGAAAAGTATTAAAAAGGAGGGCAATAACCAGTCGGAATTTTTTGCTTTCTATGATAAATTTGTTGAACAAAACCGATCTATAAAAAGTAAGTCAACAATTTATCATTATTTAATCTGTAAAAAAACACTTTTGGGCTTTGAAAAGACAATCGGTTCACCCATTACTTTTGAGAGAATTAACAGTCAGTTTTACCAGCTTTTTCAGAATTATTTGATAATTGACCGAAAGTATTTGAATAATACGGTAGGGGGGCATATAAAGAATTTCAAGGTCTTCCTAAATTATGCTGTCAGAAACCAGTTTACGGACTTATCGTTCAATTTTAAGGATTTTAAAACGATCAATGAGGAAATTGAAATTATTGCTTTAACAGAGGAAGAGTTATTTAAAATATATCAAATCGAGGGTTTGTCAAGTCCAGAAGATGTTTCGAGGGATTACCTCTGCTTTGAGTGTTTTACGGGTCTTCGATTTTCAGATATTGGAAGACTTAAGAATGAAAATATTAAAGAGGATTTTATTGTATTAAAAACTCAAAAAACAAAGGATAATCTATATATCCCAATTAATATTTTTGCACGTGAAATACTAAATAAATACAAAGGTGTTTATCAGGATAGACCATTACCTCCTCCCTTCGCCAATCAAGTTATAAACCGTTATATAAAAGATGTGGCAAAAAAGGCTAAGATTGACGATCTAACTATGGTAGAAAAGTTTAACGGTTCTGCTCGCCTGACTCTGAGTAAACCCAAATATTCATTTATAAGTACCCATACGGGTAGGAGAACCTTCATCACTCTTTCGTACGAAAAGGGAATGCAAACCGAAATGATTATGAAAATTACAGGTATTAAGAAGTGGGAAACTTTAAAAAAATACCTGAAAGTTTCAGAAAAGAGTAAATTGATAAAAATGCATGAATTTTGGAACTGGGAAACAGTTAATGCTCAAATTAATAAATAGACTTAAAAATCTAGTATGTACATAGGCGGGTTGAATAAAGCGCAATTGGCTGCCTTTCTTTCGGATGAATTATCTCCTTTTATAAAGGAAATAAAAGCATTACGGGAAGAAGTTGCCGACTTACGTGCTCAATTGGGTAATGGTTCCAAAGAACTTTATACTATAAAGGATTTGACCCAACTTTTCAATGTCAGTTCAGCTACAATTCACAACTGGATAAAAGAGGGTAAATTAATTAAACATAAAATTGGCGGAAGAACTGAATTTAAAAGAGAAGATGTTCAAAAATTAATTGACTATTCAAAGACTGAAAAATGAAAACAATTTCTAAAGAAAAAAGTATATCAATAATTGAATCTTTTTTTGAGAAAATAAAGAATTCAACTCGCAATAGTAAAAATGAAATTAAAATCGAGTTTTTTGAATTGAAAATAAATGATATTATTTATGAAAGATGCGACTGTGCCTATCTGCAAAATGAAAATCAAGATGAAGGTATTTTGTATGATATTTTAATGCAAAGGTATTTTTATATTAAATCCGAATTGGTAAGTGAAACAGATAAGAGATATGTACCTGCTTTATTTTTATTAAATGATGTCGTTAGATTTAGTGTTCCGAAAGCAATTCAAGACAAGATGTTACTCGTCTTACAAAAAAGAACAGATGAAAACGTTCGATTTGAAGATTTCGGCACTCAATTTACCCTAACTAAACAGGGTCATTAAATATTTATACTTGTCGGGCTGATTTCTTGCCACCTAGGAAGCCCTTTATTGGCTCCTGTTATTGTGGCAAGGAATTGGCTCGTCAAGTTTGCCAAAGCCGTTATTTGGCTCGGAATTTAATTTAAAGCCCAACTGCTGCGGTAGCTTATTGGATAGTGATTAAACATCGTACCCCCAGTCTCACCAAAGTACTCTTTGCCTCACCTCACCGATGTTTTGTCGTAAGTGCTATAACATACGACAATCACCCTCAATAATGAGGGCTTTTACGTCTAAACGTCCAAAAGGCAAATTACAGGTCTGCACCTTTTTTATTCCTAAAAAATGCAAACTGAACCTAACCCACTAATTATTCATGTAGATGTTTAGTTTCTTAAAAAGTTAGCTTTTCTAAGTTTCCCATAGTTTGAAATGGCTTCCTTGGCAACTATAAGAAATGGAATTTCCATTTGATTTTTTAAAACTGGAAATGTCACACCTATCTTTTCTAAAATATTTGACAAACTCTCTTGTTTTTGTAAGATATTTCCTCCGAAAACGGTTCGAAATTCTTCTAAATCACACTCGATTTTCCACTCACCAAAATCGGTTTCTGTAAGAAAATAGCAATGTTTTTCTCCTTTGTAATCGAAGTAGAATTGTTCTGTCTCGTTAAAGAATTTTATGTAAATCATTGCTTTTAAAATGCTAATTCAGGTAGTTTCGGCCACTCAAAATATTCGTTTTTGCTTTTTTCGTCAGGTCTGGGTTTGGTTCCCCTGATTGTGAAAACAGGCCAGTAATCAAGTTGATCATTGGGCATCTCAAAATTCAATATTTGCCTGTAGCTGTCTTCTGTTAGTTCTGATAGCCATTCCTTTGCCATCTCAAAAGGCAGGAAAAGGGGCATTCTGCCAGAGTTAACACCGCCGTTGTGTATAGCTTTCATAACGGTGTTGGCTTCCCTAGTGACCATTGTAAAACTAAAACGCTTAATAATTTCCCCGGTTTGGTGATCTGGCAATTCTGCTACCGAGTAAAGACCTGGGAGGAAGAACATTTTCTCATTTTTGAGCTTTACGAAATAAGGGACTTTGTTTTTCCATCCTTTTATCTCTCTGTGTTCATAAATACCTGTAATAGGAATAAGACATCTTCTTTCTCTAATCTTATACCAATAGGAGGTTTTGTCGTCCAGTATTCTTTCGCTTCGGGCATTGAGCATAGAAGCCCGTTGTCTTATGAATTTGGCCTCGTCTTTTACATAAAAGGGAATGCAACCCCATTCCATTAATTTTAGGTGAAGTTTGCCATCTTCCCGATTTGTGTAAATGATGGGATGCTCTTTATAAGCATGACCTGCAATATGGATGGTAGATTCATAATTGATCTTTATCTGATCGTCATATACCAAATCAGGGAAATAGTCAGAAAAGACATTGATGTCTACTGTAAAGGAAACGTCATAACACATAATCAGATTTTTTCCAGTTCTTCAAGTTTTACTCTCAATATCTGGCCACCACGTTTTAAAATTATGAATAGTTCCCCGAAAATGCATTCAAGTTTTGGCTTAATTACTTCATCCGAGCCAACCCGCCAATCCGTTTGAATATTGATCAATCTTCTGATGTTAGGGGCATATTTCTTGTTCATAACTGTTTCAGCTTCTTTTCTATCCTTTACAATAGCCCACCAGAGTGTATAAGCTGAACCCTCCGTGAGCATAGATGTGAGTTTTTCCCTATGGGTGACTTTTCTGAGGTCAATAATTGAAGCGAATTTGTCTTTCAGAGCATCTTTATGAATTCGGGCATAATCCAAGTCTTCATAATCACTTAAGAGTATATTAGTCTTTCTGTCATCGGCAAAATGATCATCCGCTCTTTTATAGGTCTGGGTAACTAAGTATGGTTTGTTAAGGCGGAGAAGCCGATCAACAAAGGTTAATTCAAATCTGATAAAGGGGTTAAACATTATGCTTTAACTTTTAAAATCTGGTTGATATCGGTTGTGTAATGTTGTGACTTATGTTCTGCCCTTAGTTTGTACCGTTTCTCAAAACCCTGAATAGCAAAACGGACTATCTCTTTACCCATGGAATGGTTAACCTTGTCTAATACTTTCATTACCAGTTTATCTTTTTCCCAGTTCTTTTGGTCAAAAAGAGAAGCCTGTAAAACGGTTTCTGGAACAAGGTCTAATACCATAACGCCAACTTTGTGGTAGTTATAACCCTCTTTAAAGATGATATCGAATCCTTTCATGGCATATTTGATAATGTCAGGGGTATAATTAGTTGGTACGGGGAATTCGAGAACTATGCTTCTGTAAAACTGCTTATCCTGTGTTCTGTGCTGGTTGGTGTTTACAAAAACATATATTTTTTTGGCACAGCTATTTTGTTCCCGCAATTTACCGGCACACAAAGCCGCATAATTAGAAAGGGCTTCGATCATATCTTCTTTCTTTGTGATGATCTTCCCGAAGGAGCGGGAGGTCATAATATTCTTTTTAGAAGGGGTTTTGAACTCCCAAGCAATAGATGGGATGCCTTTTAATTCATGTAACATTCTAAGCCCTACAACGGTTAAATGTTTGCGAACCCAATCTTCGGAGGCTTTTACAAACTGGGCAGCGGTATGGAAGCCATTCTTTTTGAGGAAAGAAGCATGCTGCCGACCAATTCCCCAGATGTCGCCTATTTCGGTAAATTCTAACATTTCGGTAATCAGTTCATTATTGGCCGCCCAATGCACACCTACGGATTTCCGGTTCTTCTTGGCATAGCGGTTTGCCATTTTTGCCAAGGTTTTGGTTGGGGCTATCCCAATACTTACGGGCATACCTATGTGCTGCTTAACTGTTTTTCTGATTTTGATACCTAGTTTTAAAAGATCTTCATATCCCAGGTCATTCATGTTCAGGAAAGCTTCGTCAATGCTATAAACTTCAATTTCAGGTACAAAAGTGCCAAGGGTTTTCATTACCCGATGACTAAGGCTGCCGTAAAGGGTGTAATTCGAAGAAAATACATGTACCCCGTTTTTCTCAAAGAATTCCTCCCATTGAAAGGCCGGGGCTCCCATTTCAACCCCTATTTCCTTTGCTTCTTCGCTACGGGCAATTACACAGCCGTCATTGTTGGATAATACCACAATAGGCTTACCCACCAAGGCAGGGTTAAAGAGCCGCTCACAGGAAGCATAGAAGTTATTGCAGTCAACCAAGGCTATCATGTTTCAATAATTATTTTGGTTACTACGCCAAAAACCTGCAAGTCCATATCCTTTGTGATCAATAGGGGCTTGGTTCCCGCCCCATCTGCCTGTAAAACCCAGTTACGGGGAGATTTGATCAAACGCCTTACTAGCCGTTCCCCATTCAAATCAATAACTACTATTCGGTTATGATCAGGCTTAATCGTTCTGTCAACTATCAAAAGGGCATTATCTGGAATATGAGCACCTATCATCCCGTTCCCTTTGACCCTTACAAAATAAGTAGCCAGAGGGTGTTCAATAAGGTATGAGGGCAGATCAATGTCCTTTTCTTCGTAGTCTTTGGCAGGTGAGGGGAAGCCCATAAAATCAAAATCAGGCTACAAAATACTAATATTTTTAGCATCTTGTAAATCTATCTGTAATTTATTGATAATTAATATTTTAACCAATTTGCAACGGCTACATATAGTTCAAAAGATCTATTCTTGAAAGAGAGTGCAGTATATTTAACATTGACTGAGTTAAATATAAATTATGGAGAAAACATTTGTAGAAGAAGCATTGAAAGTAATTGATGTGCAATTAGAGAAACTTGAAAACACAATTGAAATTGGTGATGATTTAGGTATGTGGCGTGATAGAGCCATCAGAATGTTAAGTGAATTTGTGGTTCGTGATGAAATTAAGCTATTGAATAATATAGATGGACAAACTTGGGCGGAAGACAAAAGATCTTTTAAAAAATTTTTACATGAACTGCGAAGAGGTATTCAAGATACACCCAAATACTTTTTACTTAAAAAACAACCGCTTGAAGAATTGGCTAAAAAGAAAAAAGCGCCTGCTTCTAAATCAAATAGAGTTTTTATTGTACATGGACACGACAGCCTTCCGAAAATTGATGTAGCGAGAACATTGGAAAAACTGGGATTAGAAGCAATAATTTTGCATGAACAAGCAAATGAAGGAAAAACCATAATTGAAAAATTCGAAAGGGATGCTTCACAAGTAAACTTCGCCATTGTAATTTTTTCGCCAGATGATTTAGGCTATCCAAAAAATAAACCTGAGGAAATCAAACATAGAGCAAGACAAAATGTAATATTGGAATTAGGGTACTTTTCAGGAATACTTGGTCGCAAAAATGTTTGTGTTCTGTATAACGGTGAGGTTGAAATCCCTAGCGATTATTTGGGAGTTGTGTACATTGAAATGAATAATACAGACAGTTGGAAATTCGAATTATCTAAAGAACTGAAACAAGCGGGCCTAAAAGTAGATTTGAACAAATTGATTTAGAATAGTTAAATTATTTAATCTATCAACAATGGAAGATGGATACTGTTGTCTATGTGGAACCTTTGGCAGACTGACTTTCGAGCATGTTCCTCCGCGATCGAGTTTTAATAAGAAAACGAGATACCAAGAAATCCCAATACTAGATTTTATCAAATCAAAAAATCCTCTTGATCAAGGCTTTAAAAATAAAATCGAGCAAGGCGGTATAGGCTATTATTCTCTTTGTTCTAAATGCAATAGTTTTCTCGGAAGAGAATATGTTAATTCATTCACTACATATAGTAACTCTTTTATTGAATTTGCACGAAAAAATGAGTTTAATTATTTCGAACTAGAAATGCATCAATTTAAAGCTGCACGAGTATTAAAACAAGTCGGAGCTATGTTTGCTTCTATAAATGGATGGCAGTTTACACAGAGTTACCCGGAATTTCGAAATTATCTCCTCGATGTAAATAGCAGAACCTTGCCCGCACAGTTTAGATTCTTTATATATATTAATATAGAAGGCAACTTGAGAAATCTACCAATAAGTGTTACTGCAAGCCTGAAATCTACTCAAACAATTATGGTATCTGAATTAACTTTCCCTCCTATGGGGCATGTAATGACAATAGATTTTGAAGGGGAACTTCCTCATTTGTACGAAATAACGAAATTTAAAGACTTTACCAAAGATGAAACACCGTCCATTCTGTTCAAAGTAAATAAATTGGCAACCTATTTGCCATTTCCGTTAGATTATCGAAGTAAATCCTTGATTGCCGATACAATAGCACGTTCTACTAAATTATAATTGCCCACACTATCTTTGTGTTGTCAATGGCGTCAATCTTGAAAGAAGAAAAATTTCGTAACAGTTTAAGAAAGTGAGAGTTAGCAGCAATTTATTACAAGTCTCACGAATAACTATTAGTCTAGTAACAAAAACGTATTTTAGAGTATAATTGAAGCAAATGAAAATTTATAATATTGCACATGACGATGTAATACGTGGTATTTGTGGTTTAGCCGAAACTGACTACGTCTATACATTAGAAAATATTTATCCGCTTATCAATAAGCTTGACGAGCAAAGAAAAATATTAGATTCAAAGTTTTACAAAAGATTAGAAAGGGATATTCTGGCAGGGTGTTTAATGCCGCCTCTAACACTTGCTTTTGTAAGTAAGGACAATAATGTTAATACTCTTGAGGAGTTGAGCCACTACATAAATCAAAACATTTCACATGGGTTTATTTTGGATGGTATTCAAAGGCTGACTACTCTAGAAAGGGCATCGAGTAAGGATGGATTTAATGGGAAGAAAGAAATATTTTTCAATATAATCATTGCAGATAATAAGGATAAATTACTCTATCGAATGATTACTCTTAACAACGGTCAAAAAGGGATGACTCCCAGGCATCAGATTGAAATTTTGACTAAAGAACTTTTTGATTTTGACCAGTTAGCAATCAAAGTGCAAACAGAGAAAGAGAAGTCGGAAAATCCTATAAAAGACTCTTTTAGTCTTGGAGATATTGCCAAAGGTTATATGGCATTTTTAACTAATAATGTTAATAATGAAAATTCTAAGATTATAGAAGAAAAAATGGATGAGATTCTTGTAGGTAGAATTTTAGACAATGATCTTTCAAAGAACCAGATAGAATTTTATGATGTAATAATTTTTGTTGCAAAGCATTCTCAAAATCAATATTGTTTAACCTGGCTACAAACAGCGAATAATTTTATTGGCTTTAGTGTGGGATTTAACAATTCCTTCCAATTATTAGCGGATTTAAATTCAAATGAACTTGCAATTGAGTTCCAAAAATTTGAAGCAGCTTTCAAAATATTAAATCTATCGAAAATCAACTTAGGAAAATTTCGAAGAGAACTGTCGAAAGAATTTATTCAAAACTTAGCGAAATATCTAGCTTATAATGTCGAAGAGTTAGCTGAAGTTTTTTTTGAATTAACAATTACAGATTAAATGATTGAGCCTTTTGAATTTTCCGAGATTGATGATCAAGATAGAATATTTAGAAAATACCCTGTCCTGAAAATTAATAATAGTCCAGCCTTTTATCTAATACTTAGAGGTATTGTTGGGAATATTCAAATTAAACAAACATTTCGAGAATTTACATTTCAACAAACTCGAGATTTCTTAAACCCAATTGAGAAATCAGCCTCTAATGGTTTAGAGGAAGAAAAAAAGGACAATGTTATTGATGAAGCTGTAAAATCAGAAATATCAATTCTTCTGGAATTAGTAAAAACAAGATGTAAATCTAATTTAGAAGTACTGCCAAAGTATATTTCTGATACATTCTCGTTGAAAGATTTATCAGATGTACTTTCTGACAGAAAGGCTATTCATCGAAATAAATATTTTTTCGACTCACTTAATAACGAGTTCTCCAATTTTTATTATCATACGTCCAGAGGAAGTCACACTATTGCATTTTTACATTTATACAGAATTCTTGAGTATATTTCTTATACTTTTCCTGTGATGTATGCCGCTAGCACAAAAGATTTTTCAAAGTCTTTTGAACTTTTAAAAACTTTGTTTAGTGGTGATAAAGACAAAGGCGAGTTAAAAGTTTTTAAAGATTTTATTGAAATTGTAATGAGTGTTGAAAGGGATTATAAGCGACTGTCTATTGATATTGATATTGTTTCAGATTTAGACGAGTATAATGAAAGAATTTACAATACGATACTTAGTATTTGTGATAAAAGTATTTTTGAAGAATCTAAAAACACAAAATACTCCAAAGTGTCTATAAAATTTCCGGAATTTTCAAGCTTTATAATTACTATACGAAATCGATTTTTCCATTTGAAGAATTCTCAGGAAAATAACATTCAAAGTGTTGACATAGTAGATTCGGATTTTTTTTTCAGCTTAATTAATCGCAAAAGTGCGTACTTTTTAAGCCTTGTTACATTAGTTGTTATAAAACAATCCTACTTCCAGAAGTAATTTCTTGTTTCAAACAGGGTATGTTAGAGCATTGTCTTTCATTGTTAAAATTTCTTATTTTCTTTATTAAAATATAATTTTATAGACTCTTTGACACCATTTTTGACACCTTTTATAAACAAAAAACCGTTTAAACATTGAGTTTAAACGGTTTATAAAAGCTGTTTTGCAGCTTTTGTGCCCAGAACAGGAATCGAACCTGCACTACCTTGCGATAACCAGATTTTGAGTCTAGCGCGTCTACCAGTTCCGCCATCTGGGCTTTTCTGCGTTCTGCGTTCTGCGTTCTGCGTTCTGCGTTCTGCGTTCTGCGTTCTGCGGTAAGAGAGGTGCAATATTACTGTATCGGAGAATATCGGCCAAATATTTAGGGTGCTCCCTGTACAGTCGCTAAACTGCGCCTTTGCGCCCTGGCGAGCCAATTTTCCCGCAAAGTCGCAAAGGCGCGGTGGGGGGAGGTTATTTGAGGCCCGCTAAAAGCCGGTCAAGGTATTTTTTGCGGAAATAGTACTCTTTTACTTGCAGCAGTTCTTCTTTGGTAGTAACACCTTCCTGATAATCTGCCACAATTTTTGCCACAGGTTCATAAATTTCTTGTTGAAATTGGTGAATGGTTTGGGTTAGCCGGTCTATATCCGCCTGTTCCGATACATCGAGTGCCTGTTCGTTCAGGTCCATCACTTCCATCAGAAACTCGGGCGATAACTGGTATTTTTCCTCTTCCTCCAGCAGGCCCTTCAGCTGCAACACATATTTCAGGGTCTCATCCGGGTGCTGAAAAACCTTCCAGGCCATATTTACCTTCGAGGCTTTCTCCAGTGCTTCGGCCTGTTCTTCTTCTGTTCCCTGTCCATGAAAATCCGGATGGTATAAGCGGCTCAGCTCATAAAATTTCGCCTTCACCGCAGCAGGATCTGGTTGGAGGGAGAGGGGGAGGTTGTAGAGTTCGAAATAATTCATGGGGAGTGGTGAGTAGTGAGTAGTGAGTTGTGAGTAGTAAGTTTTAAGTTCTAGGTTCTAGGTTCTAGGTTCTAGGTTCTAAGTTCTAGGTTCTAAGTTCTAAGTTCTAGGTTCTAAGTTCTAAGTTCTCAGGTGTCAGTGTAATATAGAGTTATGTCAATTAAAAAAGTTGTTGATGTAAGATGTAGAAAGAAAAAGCAGCATCCAGTTAACGAACCACTCCCTACTCACCACTCACCACTCACGATTGACGTCTCCCGTCTCCCGTCTCCCGTCTCACGACTCACGACTCACGACTCACGACTCACGACTCACGACTCACGACTCACGACTATGCCTTATCTTGCACAAAATTACTACAATGCTTGTCATCGGGCTTATTAGAGAGGGAAAAGTTCCGGCCGATAACCGGGTGGCGCTAACGCCGGCACAGTGTAAATGGCTCTTGAAACATTACCCGGAAGTGCGGATCCTGGTACAAAGCTCGCCCAACCGCTGTTTTTCCGACGCAGAATATGCCCATGCGGGGATTGATGTGGTAGAAGACCTTTCCCCCTGTAACCTCTTACTGGGTATCAAAGAAGTGCCTGTGAGCCAGCTGCTGGCCAACAAAACCTACCTGTTTTTCTCGCATACCAAGAAAAAGCAAGCCTATAACCAGGGATTGATGCATGCGATGATGGGTAAAAACATCACGTTGATTGATTATGAGTGCCTGGAGCATGCAGATGGTCAACGCATCATTGGTTTTGGATTTTTTGCCGGTATTGTGGGGGCGCATAATGGTATTATGGCTTATGGTAACCGAACAGGTGCATTTCACCTGGGCAGGGTGGGAGAAGTGAAGGATTACCGCGAACTGATCCATACCTATTTCGGATTGAAACTACCCAGGGTGAAAATTGCGATCACCGGCAGCGGCCGTGTGGCGCATGGCATTCTGGAGATCATGACTTTGATGGATGTGCAGGATGTAGAGCCCGGCGAATACCTTTCCCGCAATTTTGATTATCCGGTGTATGTGCATCTCAAAGGGGCTGATCTATACCGTCACAAAGAAAACGGCACGTATAACCGCGAACATTTTCATACCCATGCGGCTGAATACGATTGTTTGTTTGAGCAATACTGCGCACACACCGATATTTTAATGAATGGCATTTACTGGGAGCCCAGTATGCCCCGCCTGTTCTCGATGGAAACCCTGCGGCGGCCGGAGTTCCGCATCCAGAGTATTGCTGATATTACCGATGATAAAAACGGAAGTGTGCCCTGTAACCTCGGCGATGCCACGATTGATGTGCCGATATATGGCGTGAATAAAATTACGGGTGAAAAAACGGAACCCTATCTGCCCGGCAGTATCGATATCATGGCCGTTGGCAACCTGCCCAACGAATTACCCCGCGATGCCAGCCGGTATTTTGGGGAGCAGTTGATCAAATACGTACTCGAAGACCTCTACAAAGGCAGCAGCGATGCCATTGAAAGGGCCAAAATACTGGAGAATGGCAAACTGACTGCCGCATTCGACTATCTCTCAGACTATGCGGCACATTAACCAGGAAGCTCTCTCTCTGCGAAACCTCTAAAAACTCCGCGGCTCTGCGGTGAGTGCAAACTACATTCAACCGCAGAGCCGCAGAGAACAGGGAGTTTTCGCAGAGAGTTATTTCTATGATAACAATTACTCTTTTAGATAATAATCTCTAAGTAAATCACTAAACGCCGCACTGTATATTTCTCCTTCCCGGATGGTGATGGATCTTTGCAACGGCGTTACTGCTGTTCTCCCCAACCATAACATCGCCCTGAAATACGCATGTCTGGGTGTTTGCCTCACAGATATTTCTTCTTCCAGAAAAAATCCCGCCTGCAATGCCTGTTGCACAAAAACATCTTTGCGGTGATAAGGGAGCAGCACGGCCAGTTTGCCATCCTCCAATATATATTGCGAGCAGGCCGCCAATAACTCCGTAAAAGAAAGTGCCTCACTATGTAATGCCAGGTTGCGCTGGGCATCCGGACTTTTCAGGTCGTTCTCAAAAAAAGGCGGGTTGGTTATGATGCAATTATATTTTTTACCGAGGTGCAGTTGGGTAATATCGCCGGTAATCACCTGCAATCTTTCACGCCAGGGAGAAGCATCAAAATTCTCTGCTGCCTGTTCGGCAGCTTTTTCTTCCAGCTCCACCGCATCGATCCGATGGTTGCCCTGTTGTGCCAGCATCAGGCTCAGTAAACCGGTGCCCGTTCCGATATCGAGTACGCTGCCATCCCTTAAAGGCGGTTGGGCGGCTTTCCGGCCTGCCCAGGCACCAAACAGGCAGGCGTCTGTGCATACTTTCATGGCACATCGTTCCTGGTGTATGGTAAACTGTTTGAACCGGAAATAGCTGTTGGACATGCTGCAAAGTTAATCATGTTTACCTCGTTTGATGGTCATTTGGCGGCAGACGTTTATCTTAGTAAGCAACTTACCACTGCTGCATGGACCTTTTCAGAAAGTATAAAACAGTATGGCTTTACGGTGCTTCGCTGGCATTGTTGCTTTTATTGCTGAAATGGCTCGAGCTGAAATTTGTGATCTACGACCATGCTTTTGAACTCTATGCCGGTTCTATCGCCCTCCTGTTTACCGGCCTCGGTATCTGGCTGTCGAAAAAACTAAGCAAACCACGGATCGAACAACGGATAGTTGAAAAAACGGTGTTCCGTGATCCTTCTCTTCCTTTTGAAGTGAATGAAAAAGAAATGACGAAGCTCGGTATCAGCCAACGCGAGAGGGAGGTACTGCAGTTAATGGCGGAGGGGCTCAGTAACCAGGAAATTGCAGACAGGTTATTTGTATCGCTGAACACCGTAAAAACACATGCGGCCCGTTTATTCGAAAAACTGGATGTGCAAAGACGAACACAGGCCATTGAGAGAGGAAAACAGGCGGGATTGATTGCATAATGTTCATTCTTTCGGATGAAAATGGAGGCGCTTGCCTAAAATCACCCGAAAGTATGAGCCGGAAAACAAGGCGATACCCGATTTTCGTTCTATTCTTCACCTAAAACCACATACATGAAAAAAGTTGTGATCGTAAACGGGGTCATCAGTGGCCTGATCGTAAGTGCACTGATGGTTTGTTCAACCCTTTATTTCATTAACAAAGGGGATTTTGACAACGGGATGATCTATGGATATGCTTCCATGCTTCTCGCATTCTCTTTTGTATTCGTAGGTATCAAAACCTATCGTGATAAATACAACGATGGACTGATCGGTTTCGGAAAAGCATTTACCATTGGTCTGCTGATCACCCTGATCGCTGCTACTTTTTATGTGGTTACCTGGCAGATCGAGAGCCATTTTGTATTTCCGGATTTTGCTGACAGGTACAGTGCAGCCATACTTGAAAAAGCAAAAGCCAGTGGTGCCAGTGCTGCTGAAATAGCCAAACAAACCGCCGAAATGAAAGAATTTGCAGAGATGTACAAAAATCCACTTGTCAATATCCTGTTTACCTACCTGGAGATTGTGCCCGTTGGTTTGGTCGTTAGTCTGGTCTGCGCTCTCTTACTCAAAAGAAACAAAGCCACTGTTTAGGTGAATGGGTAATTGTCAAAGGGCAATAACAAGATCTATCTAAACAAAAGAAAAGCCTGTTTCTTAGTTGAAACAGGCTTTCCTTTTATATCCCATCCCTTTGCAGGGCGATCATTATTCTGCTGTAATACCAGCCGCCAGGTATTCTTTGTTGAGGCGGGCAATATTGGTAATTGAGATTTCTTTCGGACAGGTAGCTTCGCAGGCACCGGTATTGGTACAGGCACCAAATCCTTCTTTGTCCATTTGCGCCACCATATTCATCACACGGCTTTTTCTTTCAGGGGCACCTTGTGGTAACAGGGCCAGGTGCGAAACCTTGGCGCTGAGGAATAACATGGCGCTGCTGTTTTTACAGGCGGCTACACAGGCACCACAACCGATACACATGGCGGCTGCAAAAGATGCATCTGCATCGTCTTTCGGGATGGGGATGGCATTACCATCTACCGCATTACCGGTATTTACGCTGATATAACCTCCCGCCTGAATAATGCGGTCAAAAGCGGAACGGTCTACCATCAGATCCTTGATCACCGGGAAGGCATCGGCTCTCCAGGGTTCTACTACAATGGTATCGCCGTCCTTGAAGGCGCGCATGTGCAGCTGACAGGTAGTATTGGCCTGCCATGGACCGTGTGGTTTACCATTGATATACATGGAACAGGCACCACAAATTCCTTCGCGGCAGTCATGGTCAAAAGTGATCGGATCATCACCATCGCGGATCAGTTGCTCGTTCAGCACATCAAACATTTCCAGAAAACTCATTTCGGAAGAAATGTTCTCTACCCGGTACAGTTTGAACTCGCCTTTGGATTTGCAGTTCTTTTGTCTCCAGACTTTCAGGTTCAGATTCATGTTATAATGTTCCATATAGAAATTTGAGAATTTGTGAATTTGAGAATTTGAAAATGCTAACGGTTCATCCTTTTGAGGTGGCGATGATCCTGGAGAGGATTCGGATGATCTCTGCGAGATTGTCCGGTAAAGCCGGGTCAAAGGGATAAGACTCACTTTCTTCACAGAGCATCAGCCAGTAAACGGTTTCACTTGCTTCTTTGGCCGCTACTTTCATCTTGTGAATAAAGTCTGCCTTGCTTTCTGCATTCTGGGCCTCAAATATGTTTGCACCTATTGAGGTTCCGGAGCGTAGAAGCTGGTTGGCAATGACAAATTTTCTGTTATGTTCAAGAACTTCTGTAAACCGAATGATCGCCAGAGAAAACGCAACCGATTTCTCCACAATCACATTCCGCCGATCATTACGCATAATTTGAATTTGTACACTAATCTAATTTTCAAATCAGCACATTTTCAAATTTTCAAATTAACCTGCGGTTAATACCTGTTACAACTACTTATAATTACGCTGTGTCGGTTTAATCACTTCGTAATTCAATGGTTCCTTATGCAGGTTCCATTTGTGTTCGCCGGCATATTCCCAGGCTGCTACGTACATGTAGTTTGCATCGTCGCGCATGGCTTCTCCGTCTGGTGTCTGGTATTCTTCCCTGAAATGTCCGCCGCAGCTTTCGTTGCGGTTCAGGGCATCGATACACATCAGCTCGCCCAGCTCAATAAAATCGGCTACGCGTACAGCTTTGTCCAGTTCAGGGTTCATTTCTTCGATATCACCCGGAATGCGTACATCGCTCCAGAATTCTTTTTTCAGGGCCTGTACTTCTGCAATGGCCTGTTTCAGTCCCTGCTCATTACGGGCCATACCACATTTATCCCAGATGATCTTACCCAGACGCTTGTGGAAACTTTCCACACTCTGGGTGCCTTTGATGCTCATCAGTTGTTTGATCCTGTTGGCCACTTCTTTCTCTGCTTCTTCAAAAGCAGGGTGAGAGGTTTCAATGGCTTTGGCATAGATATCATCGGCAAGATTGTTTCCGAGTGTGTAAGGGATCACGAAATAACCATCAGCCAGTCCCTGCATCAGGGCAGAAGCTCCCAAACGGTTGGCTCCATGATCACTGAAGTTGGCTTCGCCCAAAGCGTATAAACCGGGTACATTGGTCTGCAGTTCGTAGTCTACCCACAAGCCACCCATGGTATAGTGTACGGCAGGGTAGATGCGCATCGGCACTTCATACGGGTTTTCGCCGGTGATCTTTTCGTACATATCGAACAGGTTACCGTATTTCTCTTTCACCACTTCTTTACCCATGGCAATGATCTCTTCCTGTGTGGCATTGTCTTTTCCTTCCTTACCCGCTTCGATCTTACCATAGCGGATGATGGCAGCGGCAAAATCAAGGTAAACTGCCTGCTTGCTGGTTCCTACACCATAACCTTCATCACATCTTTCCTTGGCGGCACGTGATGCCACATCGCGTGGTACCAGGTTACCAAAAGCGGGGTATCTTCTTTCGAGGTAATAATCTCTTTCTTCTTCGGGGATCTCACTGGCTTTGCGGTTATCGCCCTTGGCCTTGGGTACCCAGATACGTCCGTCGTTACGCAGTGATTCTGACATCAGGGTCAGTTTCGACTGGTGATCGCCACTTACCGGAATACAGGTAGGGTGGATCTGTGTAAAACAAGGGTTGGCAAAAGCAGCTCCTTTTTTATGGGCTTTCCATGCGGCGGTAACATTACTGCCCATGGCATTGGTTGATAAATAGAATACATTACCATAACCACCGCTGCAAAGCAGTACGGCATGACCGAAATGTCTTTCCAGTTTACCGGTAACGAGGTCGCGGGCAATGATTCCACGGGCTTTGCCATCGATCTTAACGATCTCGTGCATTTCGTGGCGACTGTACATTTTTACATTACCCAATGCCACCTGGCGCTCAAGGGCCTGGTAAGCGCCGATCAATAACTGCTGACCGGTTTGTCCGGCAGCATAAAAAGTTCTTTGTACCTGTGTACCGCCGAAAGAGCGGTTACTCAGCAATCCACCATATTCGCGGGCAAAGGGTACACCCTGGGCCACACATTGGTCGATGATATTGGCACTTACTTCAGCCAGACGGTGAACGTTGGCTTCGCGTGCGCGGTAGTCGCCACCTTTGATGGTGTCGTAGAATAAACGGAATACGCTGTCGCCATCGTTCTGGTAGTTTTTGGCGGCGTTGATACCACCCTGCGCGGCAATGGAGTGCGCCCGGCGCGGAGAATCCTGGAAGCAGAAAGCTTTTACTTTGTATCCCAACTCACCCAGCGAAGCAGCCGCCGAGGCACCGGCCAGACCGGTACCCACGATGATGACTTCCAGCTTACGTTTGTTGGCCGGGTTCACCAGTTTGCAATGCCCCTTATAATCGGTCCACTTATCATCTAAAAGCCCGGCAGGAATTTTTGCATCTAACATATTTCGATGGTTTGAAGCCTGCCATTCGGCAGACAGGTTTGTGTTTTTTTTGGATTCGCGGATTTCGGATTACGAATTAGCGAATTAACATTCACTCATTCACTCATTGATTCTTACACCCAGCCCATATAAAAGCTCACCGGCATCATGGCAAAAATCAGTGCAATGATGATGGAGAAACCGTATCCGAGACTAACCAACATAGTGTTGTAACGTTTGTTGTGTACGCCAATGGTTCTGAATGCGCTCTGGAAACCGTGTGCGAGGTGGTATCCCAGGGAGATACAGCCCAGTACATATACGATCACTACCCAGAGTTCGCTGAACTCCAGTCTCATTTTTTCAAAAAGGTTGATCTCTTCGCCCAGTAAAAAACCCTGACTGGCACGGTTAGGTAACCAGAAATGATAGAGGTGAAGGATGAGGAACAACAGGATCAGGGTTCCGAGCAGGCCCATGCTTCTGCTGTACCATTTGCTGCCTTCGCTGTAACTAACGGCATAACCTACAGAACGTTTGCTGCGGTTGGCCAGTTCGAGCATCAGGCCCTGTACAATGTGCAGGATCAATCCGGCAAACAAACCCAGTTCCAGAATACGGGGAACCCAGTTGGAACCCATGAAATGGGCGCCTTTGGTAAACATCTCACCATTGTCTCCGGCCCAGATACAGGCATTGAGTCCGGCATGAACGATCAGGAAAAGGATGAGGAAAATGCCGGTAAAGCCCATAACCAATTTCTTTCCTACCGACGAAGTGAAGACTTGTTTCCAGGTCATATTGCAAGTTTAGGTTTGTAAATCGCTGCAAAAATAGGATAGTATACAATGCTATCCGTTGTGTAGTAACAACTTTTTTGCACCGATGGTTCATAAGTTAACTGGCTGGTACTCCTGAATTTACCATGGAATTGCGGTTGGATAAGCTTCTCCGCAAAACAGGCCGGAAAGATTGTTCAGGTAAGCCAGCTTTATTCCGGATGATAACTAAACACCGCTCACATAAAAATACTTCTCACAAAGCCTTTCCTCACTTACATTTGGTATATGTTAAAGTTACTGAGCATTTTATGGAATAGTTTCCGGATGGCCCTGCAGGAATTACGGGTTAACAAGCTGCGTACCTTCCTCTCTCTTTTCGGAATCACCATCGGTATCTTCTGTATCATCGGTGTACTGGCAACGGTTGACAGCCTGGAGCGGAAAGTACAGAACGATATCAAATCGTTTGGTAATAACACCATTTATGTAGACAAGTGGAATTACGGTGGCGGTAACGATTATCCCTGGTGGAAATACATGAAACGTCCGCCGATGCGCATCGAGGAGATGAAATTCATCAAAACAAAAAGTCAGCTGGCGGCCAATTCGGCCATGTTTGTATCCAGCCGGGTGAATCTCAGTTACAAAGACAATATTCTCAGCAATATCAATATTTACGGTGTATCGGAAGAGTTTAATATCATCCAGACCATTGATATAGAAAATGGCCGTTACCTCAATGAATCCGAATTTCTGCGGGGAACCTCTACCGGCATTATCGGTTATACCGTTGCCGATGAATTGTTTGGCGGGCCACAAAAAGCCGTGGGTAAAGAAGTTTCTTATAACGGACGGAAAGTAACGGTTGTAGGAGTCATCAAAAAACAGGGACAGAGTTTTGTAGGTGGTTTTGATTACGACGAGAGTCTGATCGTTTCTTACCGGTATTTTGCGAGCGTCTATAACCCCGATAACAGCAGCCCCTTCATTATGGTGCAGGGTAAACCCAATATCGCCTCCAAAGCCTTACAGGATGAGTTAACCGGCATTATGCGCCAGACAAGGCGTTTGAGTCCTACAGACGAAGACAATTTTTCCTGTAATGATGTGGCCATGTTCAGCGAGCAGGTAAGTGGTTTCTTTGGCCAGGTAAGTGCCGGTGGATGGGCCATTGCGGGCCTGAGCCTGATTGTGGGTGCTTTTGGCGTAGCCAATATCATGTTTGTAACCGTAAGGGAAAGAACCAGCCAGATCGGTCTCAAAAAAGCATTGGGCGCCAAACGCAGTACCATCCTTACCGAATTCCTGATCGAGAGCGCGTTTCTGTGTATTATTGGCGGACTGGTAGGACTGGGGCTGGTAGAAGTATTGTCGCTTGTATTAAGTACCGTGTTGCCTTTCCCGATATTCATTGCGCCTAATATTATTGTCCTTGCCTTAAGTATCTGTATCATTCTCGGCATCATTTCCGGCATCATCCCGGCCTCGATTGCCGCTAAAATGGATCCGGTGGTAGCTATCAGGACGAAGTAATTTGTTGGTTTATTCGTTTACTGGTTTATTCGTTTACTGGTTTATTAGTTTATTGGGGTAAGTCTGGACTTGTTATATGGTCTTCTAATTGGTTTATGGGTGGGCATGTGTAAATTTGCACGCTTTGTGACCAGAAACTGAAACTACTAGGCTTCCCGCATCAACAAAAGCTGATCGACCAGAAACCAGTAAACGAATAAACCAATAAACTAAATGCCCACCATCCTCGCCATAGAATCTTCCTGCGATGAAACCTCCGCTGCTGTGTGTGTGGATGGGAAGATCTTATCCAATTTCATTGCCAACCAGACCGTTCATGAACAATATGGAGGCGTGGTACCCGAACTGGCCAGCCGGGCGCATATGCAGAACATTGTACCGGTAATAGATGCGGCACTCACCCAGGCATTTCCCCAACTCCCAACGCCTAACTCCAGACTCGAGATGCTTGATGCCATCGCTTTCACACAGGCCCCCGGCCTGATTGGAAGTCTGCTGGTAGGAACCCAGTTTGCCAAATCGCTGGCTTTATCCCTGAACAAACCTTTGATTGCGGTGCATCATATGCAGGCCCATGTACTGGCGAACCTGATAGGGGAAGAGCGGCCCGATTTTCCCTTTCTCTGTTTAACGGTAAGTGGCGGACATACCCAGATCGTGTTAGCCCGTTCGCCGCTGGATCTGGAAGTGATCGGCGAAACAATTGATGATGCTGCCGGAGAAGCGTTTGACAAGAGTGCGAAATTACTGGGACTGCCTTATCCCGGCGGACCTTTGATTGATAAATATGCCAAAGAAGGCAATCCGCTGGCCTTCAAATTTGCAGAACCCCAGATTCCTGAGCTGAATTTTTCTTTCAGTGGATTAAAGACTTCTGTTCTCTACTTTCTCCAGAAGCAGGAGCCCGGTTTTATAGAACAGCATCTGGCAGATCTCTGCGCTTCCATTCAATACACCATCATTAACATCCTGCTGAAGAAAGTAAAGAAAGCCATACAGCAAACCGGTGTGAGAAAAGTATGTATTGCCGGCGGGGTGAGTGCCAACAGCGGCTTACGCAAAGCCCTGCAGGAAGCAGGCACCAGACATGGCTGGAAAACCTATATCCCGCCGTTCGAATACTGCACTGATAATGCCGCCATGATTGCCATTACCGCCTACTATAAATACCTGGCCAACGAGTTCAGCACACTGGATGTGGGGCCGAGCGCGAGAGCGGAATGGAAGTAAAGACAGTTAAAAGTTAATAGTTAAAAATTAATAGTTAAAAGTGGAAAGTTAAAAGTTGTCAGGCATCGGTTTTCTATCACTATTGACTATTAACTATTAACTTTAGTTCCACTCTTTCCTCCATACTCCATCTCATTCATCTTCTCCACCGGGTTCATCATATAGGTAACCAGGCTGCCATCATCCATCAGTTCTACTACGCGGAAGCCTTTGTAAGCTGTTCCCCAGCTACCGCCGATGTGTGAGTCGAAGAAGAAGGGGATATCGTTGCTCATTTTTACGCCATCCTGGTCGTGTTCATGACCGTGGAATACGGCTTTGAGGTTGGGGTATTGTTTGATCAGTTCAAAAAATGCGGGTGTATCAATTCCGTTGGCCGTCCATTTGGCCTGGGGGATATGCAGGAAGAGAAAAACCTGTTTGCGATGCTGGTGTTTGTCTAATGTTTGTTTCAGCCAATCGAGATCAGGAGAGATGTATTTGCCTTCTTCATTGGATGTGTCTCCGAGAATGATGCCTTTCTTTTTGATCACCACATCGTGGTTAACGGGCGTGCCCCATACTTCTTTCCAGTAATCGGTGCTAACCATATCGTGGTTACCCCTTGTTACATACCAGGGCATGGTCAGTTTTTCGATCTGCTTTTTGGCCAGCGGCATCAGTGGTTTTTCGTTGTGGATGATATCGCCATTGATGACGCAGAAATCGAGTGGGTGGTTATTGTGAAAACTGTTGATCTGACCAATGATTTTTTCGATCATCCCATCAAAATCGGTTTTGGGTTGTCCGTAGTGCGAATCGGATGCCACTACAAAACGCAGGGCCACTTTTTTCCGGAGCCTGTATACTTCAGCAGCAGACAAATTTCTGATACCGCCTCCCAGTAAAAAAACGGAAGCGAAGGATATATTCCGGAGAAAGGACCGGCGGGATTGGGCATATAATTTTTGATCGGACATAAGCAGTATTGAAAATTAAATGTATCAATTTTCCATAGTACAGACGGGTTGAAACAGATCGTTCATATAAAATTCATATCACTGCGGTCAATCATTTACATCCGTCAGTAAAAATCCTTTCAGTGTATAGGTTGAGATCACGGTTTTGGCGGAATAAGCCAGCCGGATACCCGGCAGCAGCTGTTCCTTTTCAATCTCCAGAAATTTCATGGCCTGTCCACAGCTCGAAAAACGAATACCGGCATCCTGCAATTCTTTTACCAGTTTGGCATTGGGATTATTGATATGAAATTTTTTCTGGTAATACGCATCATTCAGCAGTGAAAACAATCCTGACCCATGCGCAATTACCATTACCTCGATATGATCTTTGGGAACCCCGGCCGCTACGTGCAGGTTAATGATCCGGGCCACTTCGGCCAGTGCGCCATTGATCTCTTTGGCTTTGGCAGGAGTAGTGGCCGGCTGTACAAAATTCATCAGCAGTTTGTACTTCATTTTCGGGTCGGGCTTCTCGTCGGGGTTCGGGATCTCGACTACTCCACCCATGGGGGCTTCTTTGATCAACGGATAAATAGCCGACCCGAACATTTTAGCCATTCGTAAACTATCTCTTCTGGCCAATGCGGCAGAATCTTTGGGCGATTGGGCGAATGCGGAAAAAAAGGTGATCAGACAAATGCAGCATAGCTGGATCTTTCTCATAGCATGGTTTTAGACCGAGAAGATAAATAAAGCATTTCATATATGTACTATGCAAATGCCTGACGCGTTCTGCGCCGCAGGCGCAGTCGCCCGGCTCCGACGGGTGACGACTATCTCCAGGCATCCAGCCTGTCCGCTTGCTGTCTGTCAACCGAAATGTCATCTAAAATCAAATCACCTTTATCTACAGGCAGCTATGGCTCCAGAATAAGCGTCAGGCGAATAACACTACCTATTACTTTACAAATACCATTGCGCTGCAGGCGCAGTCGCCCGGCTCCGACGGGTGACGACTATCCCCCAGGCTTCCAGCCTGCGAGCCTTCTGCCAAGCCAGCCCCACTGAAATATCATTCAAAATCCACACTAAGCCTTACTTTTGCCGCCGAAAACAGCGTTAGCAACATGATCAGTGCAAGAAATATCACCCTCGCCTACGGCAAAAGAGTATTGTTTGATGAAGTAAATATCAATTTTACCAAAGGAAACTGTTATGGAGTCATCGGAGCCAATGGTGCCGGTAAATCCACTTTTCTGAAGATCCTCAGCGGCGAGATTGAACCCAATAAAGGTACCATCGAAATCACCCCTGGTGAGCGGATGGCCGTGCTGAAGCAGAACCAGTTTGAATTCGACAATGCCACCGTACTGAATACCGTATTAATGGGCCATAAACGTCTCTGGGATGTGATGCACGAGCGCGACGCCATTTATGCCAAAGCCGATTTCACCGAAGAAGACGGTATGAAAGCCGGAGAACTCGAAGGTGAATTTGGGGAAATGGGCGGATATGAAGCCGAAAGTAATGCCGGCAGTCTGCTGAGCAGCCTCGGTGTAAAAGAAGAAATGCACCAGACCCTGATGCGCGATCTGCCGAGCACCTTTAAAGTACGGGTATTGCTGGCACAGGCCCTGTTTGGTAATCCCGATATCTTATTACTGGATGAGCCTACCAACGGTCTGGATATAGAAACCATTGGCTGGCTGGAGAACTTCCTGGCCGATTATGAGAATATTGTATTGGTAGTGAGTCACGACCGTCACTTCCTCGATACCATCTGTACCCATGTGGCCGATGTGGATCGTTCCAAGATCAAAGTATTTACCGGTAACTATACTTTCTGGTATGAATCTTCGCAGTTGATTGCACGCCAGATTACGGATAAGAATAAGAAGAATGAAGAGAAGCGGAAAGACCTGCTCGACTTCATTGCCCGTTTCTCTGCCAATGCCTCCAAGAGTAAACAGGCTACTTCGCGTAAGAAAGCCCTGGAGAAACTGGTGATTGAGGAGATTGAACCCTCTAACCGTAAATATCCCGGCATTATTTTCCAGCCCCTGCGCGAAGTGGGTAACCAGATCCTGAATGTAGAGAACCTGAGCAAGAGCGTGGATGGCCGGAAACTGTTTGATAAAGTATCTTTCTCCATCAATAAAGGCGAGAAGATCGCTTTCCTGAGCCGCGATCCTTTGGCGGTGACGGATTTCTTTGAGATCATCAACGACAAAATGCAGGCCGATACCGGTAAGTTTGAATGGGGAACCACCATTACCAAAGCCTACCTGCCGCAGGAGAACCATGAATTCTTTACCGAAGGACTGAGCCTGATGGATTGGCTGCGCCAGTATGTGCCGCCGCATGTAACCGATGCAGATGAACCCTTTATCCGTGGATTTCTGGGTAAAATGCTGTTCAGTGGCGATGATATTCAGAAAAAAACAAATGTATTGAGCGGGGGAGAGAAAGTGCGTTGTATGGTAAGCCGTATGATGTTACAGAACCCGAACCTGGTGATACTGGATCAGCCCACCAACCACCTTGACCTGGAAAGCATCCAGAGTTTCAATGAAGGCTGCCAGACCTTCCCGGGTGTGGTACTGATCACTTCACATGACCATACCTTTATGCAGACCGTGGCCAACCGCATTATTGAGTTGACCCCCAAGGGCATAATCGACAGGTTGATGACTTTTGATGAGTATATGGAAGATGCGAGGGTGAAGGAGTTGCGGGAGGAAATGTACAAGTAATTAAAAATTAAAAATTAGGAATTAAAAATTGCTGATTTGAGGACTCTCTACTCACTACTGACCACTCACAACAAGTACTTTCTACCCGTATTTACCGCAGGACGGTTTTTGACCGGCTTTGTTTTGTAAATTAGGTTCAAATCAGGCATATGTCAGTAATCAAACTTCCGCTTTTGTATGTGGGATCAAGGGGAGAAAAAAGACTTTATACACTATTTGATAGTGGCGCAAACTTGTCCTGTATAAGTCCTGACTATCTGGATGGATTGGAAAAGCCTGTAGCCCTTGGGAGAACCCGTTTTATTGCTACTGCTAGTGAGGGACACAGGATAGAGGTTACAGAAGTGATCAGGCTCGATTTTTATATAAATGATATTTTGGTGAGTGATGAATTCCTGGTAGTACCCGGATTAAGTGAAGAAGTCGTAATTGGTGCCGCCACTATGCAGAAATGGCGGATCAAGCTTGATTTTGAACATGATACGGTACACGTAGACCCGAAAGTGATGAAAATGCAGCTGATTTAACCTGGCGGGAGGCCGGAAACAGGGTGTGTGTTCCGGAAAATGTGGATAAACCTGGCCAAATCCGGATTTCCGGGCCGATTTTTTACCGGATTGTGAAGAAAATAATTAAAAAAAGGGATTGGGAACTTGGTTTTTTGTTGCATTTCCTTACCTTTGCCTCCCGAAAAAAATCGGAAAAAAATTAAGCGTCATGGCAAGAGTATGTCAGGTTACAGGTAAAAAACCCATTGTAGGAAACAGTGTTTCTCACTCAAACATCAAAACCAAACGTCGTTTCTTACCTAATTTACAAAAGAAGCGTTTCTTTTTTGCTGAGGAAGACCGTTGGGTTTCCATCAAAGTATCTACTGATGCATTAAGAACTATTAACAAAAACGGATTGGCATCTGTTATCAAAGGAATGAGAGCAGAAGGCGTTAAAATCTAATTGATTCACTAAGCAAACCACGCAATACAATGGCAAGGAAAGGTAACAGGGTGCAGGTGATTTTGGAATGTACAGAGCATAAGACCAGTGGTCAGGCCGGTACAAGCCGTTATATCACTACCAAAAACAAGAAAAACACACCTGAGCGTGTGGAGTTAAAGAAGTACAATCCGATTCTGAAAAAAGTAACTGTTCATAAAGAAATCAAATAATCATGGCTAAAGTAGCTTCTAAAAACGCGAAAGTAAAAGATTTGAAGGCAGCGGCCGAGGCAAAAAACTGGACCAAAGTGATCAAAGCTGTACGCAGCCCTAAATCCGGTGCCTATACTTTCAAAGAGCAAATCATCCACAAGGATAAGATCAAGGATTTCCTGACTGAGAAATAATTGACCCTATTGTATAAGATATTCAGAAAGCTTTCCCCTTTGTGCGGAAGGCTTTTTGTATTTAGGCAGGAAGAATACATAATTTGAAAATGAGTCAATTTGAAAATTTGAAAATGAATTTCAGGTTTTTGAATGGGTTGCATTTTCAAATTGTCAGATTTTCAAATTTTCAAATTCACCTATGAGTTTTCTCGGAAAATTATTCGGTAAGCAGGAGAAGGAAAGTCTTGATCAGGGACTGGAAAAGACGAAAGAAGGTTTTTTTGCAAAGATCACCAAGGCCATCGCTGGTAAAAGCACGGTGGATGAAGAAGTGCTGGACAACCTGGAAGAAGCCCTGGTAAGCGCCGATGTGGGCATCGAAACCACGATCCGCATCATTGAGCAGATTGAAAAGCGGGTGAAGCAGGATAAATATGTGAGTACGGATGAGCTGAACAAGATTCTGCAGGAAGAGATCGCAGCCATGCTGGTAGATGCGGCGGAACAATCCTACAAAAACTTTGGTATCCCCGAAGGGAAAAAACCCTATGTGATATTGGTAGTGGGCGTAAATGGAGTAGGTAAAACCACCACCATTGGCAAACTCGCGCATAACTATAAAAAGGCCGGCAAATCGGTGGTATTGGGTGCGGCAGATACTTTCCGTGCCGCAGCCGTTGACCAGTTAACCATCTGGAGCGAAAGGGTAGGTGTACCCATTGTAAAACAGGCCATGGGTTCAGACCCCAGCGCTGTAGCGTACGATACCGTAGCCAGTGCTGTTGCCAAAGGAGCAGATGTTGCCATCATTGATACAGCCGGCCGTTTACATAACAAAACCCACCTGATGGAAGAGCTTGGTAAGATCAAAAGAGCGATTCAGAAAATTGTTCCCGGTGCCCCGCACGAAGTAATGCTGGTGCTGGATGGATCTACCGGACAAAATGCGCTGGAACAGGCCAAACAGTTTACCGCCACCACAGAAGTATCGGCCATCTCCATCACCAAACTGGATGGCACTGCCAAAGGTGGCGTGGTACTGGCCATTGCCAATCAGTTCAAAATCCCTGTCAAATACATTGGTGTAGGAGAGAAAATTGATGACCTCATCATTTTTGATAAGACTGAGTTTGTAGACAGCTTGTTCAGTCTGAAAAAATAAGGAACAGATGAACCGATGAACAAGGAACCGAAGAACAGACGAACGGTGTTAGTCAATACACATCCGTTCGTCTGTTCCTTGTTCTTCTGTTCGTCTGTTCTTCTGTTTAGAATGTGTACCGCACTGCCAATCCACCCCAACCGCCTTCAAAGTAATTGTAGCCGATAATGTTGAAGGATGGCTGCCAGTCGAAGCTAAGGTTTAACGGAGCGCCTTTGATCTTGTAATCCAATCCCAACACACCATCTACACCGATGGCCAGTCCGTTTTCGCGGGTAGGATAACGGTTTTTCCAGGAATCGCTCCAGATGCCTACGTGACCACCACCGCCTACATACCATTTCAATCCTTCTACATTACCCAACTGGTTGTGGATCTCGTATAAGCCGGTTAAACGGAAACCATCTGAAGAGATATAGCCCAACCCTTCTACGGCATCCTTTCCGATAAAATGTTTCACACTGATGGCGCCGGGGTACACTTTTACACCCAATGCGGTTTTGTAATCGCTGCCCATGTTCTGTTGAGCCTGCGCCTGTACAAAGGCGGTTAAGATGAATCCTAATACTAATAATCGTTTCATAAGCGTATTTTTCTACCATATAACACAAAACCGTGCCAAACCCGGTTCAAAGAATAGTTAAGGTTGGGATGCGGCTGCTTTTACTTTTATAATTAGGTTTGTAACATGCATACATTCAAAGAACTGGTAGCCGATTTTGGAGAGCGTTTTGGGGTGCGTCATTTTCCGCAAACACCCGCCAGCCTATACGAGCCCGGCGAATACTTTTTATCATGGGGCGGAAAGCGGATCCGTCCGGTGATGTGTCTGATGGGGAATGAACTCTTTGCCGAGATCAGTAAAGACACCTGGCAGGTTGCTACTGCTGTTGAACTGTTCCACAATTTCACCCTCATACACGATGATATCATGGATGAAGCCCCTTTGCGCAGGGGCATGGAAACCGTACACATGAAATACGGTGTGAACACCGCATTACTGACAGGTGATGTGATGATGATCCGCGCCTATGAATACCTGAACCGGATCAGTCCGCAGTACCTGCCCCGGATTATGGAACTGTTTAACCGCACTGCGCGGGAGGTTTGCGAAGGACAGCAACTGGATATTGATTTTGAGAAAATGGGCGATGTATCGCTGGATGCCTATATTCACATGATCAGTTTGAAAACCTCTGTATTACTGGCCGCTACGCTCGAGATGGGCGCCATACTGGGTGGTGCCAGCGAAGGTAACTGCCGTCATATCTATGAGTTCGGTAAAAACCTCGGTATCGCTTTCCAGGTGCAGGATGATTACCTGGATGCGTTTGGTGACCCGGAAAAATTCGGTAAGGAAGTGGGGGGAGATATCCGCCAGAATAAAAAAACTTTTTTATTGATCCATGCACTGGAAGTAGCTACTGCTGAGCAGCGCAAAGCATTGGAAACCCTGATGCAGCAGAACCCGGCAGATAAAGTGGAGCAGGTGCTCACCATTTTCCGCCAATGTGGGGTAGATGCCTGGGCCCGTGAACTCAAGGAAAAATACCTGCAAACTGCTTTGCAGCACCTGGAAGATATTGCGGTGGTTTCTTCGCGGAAAAAACCACTGGAAGAACTGGCCGCTTTTTTAATTCAGCGCGAATATTAGTGCAGCAGTTTGTCTATCTTAACCAACCAAATCAAAACCAACTACATGGCTGATTCTCTTTTCAGAAAAAAATCGATCGATAAAATTGTAGCTGATTCTGCTGCCGGATTAAGTGATGGTCATGGCGCTGGTGGTTTGCGGAAAGTGCTGGGGGTGAAAGACCTGACTTTTATGGGTATTGCCGCCGTAATTGGTGCGGGTATTTTCTCCACCATTGGTTCTGCCGCATTTAACGGTGGACCGGGTATCGTATTCCTCTTTATGATCACAGCTGTTACCTGTGGCTTCAGTGCTTTGTGTTATGCAGAGTTTGCGAGCAGGGTGCCCATTGCGGGCAGTGCCTATACCTATGCCTATGTTTCGTTTGGAGAACTGGTTGCCTGGATTATTGGCTGGGCACTGATACTGGAATATGCCATTGGCAATATAGTAGTGGCCATCAGCTGGAGTGGCTATTTTAATAATCTGCTGGAAGGATTTCATATCGGCTTACCCGGCTGGCTGGCTACCAATGCCGGCAATGCCCAGGTAGGGTATGAAGAAGCGATGAAAGGATTGGCCAGCGGACAGACACTGGAAACCCTCAGTAAAAATGCAAAAATGGGTTATGATGCCATTATGCATGCACCAGTGATTGCTGGTTGGAAATTCATTATTAATCTGCCTGCACTGATTATCGTATTCCTGATTACCATACTGGCTTATATCGGTATTAAAGAAAGCAAGAAGAGTACCAACCTGATGGTGATCTTTAAAGTGTGTGTGATCATTTTTGTGATAGTAGTGGGATTCTTTTATGTGGATACCACCAACTGGGATCCTTTTCTGCCCAATGGATTTGGCGGTGTACTGGCAGGCGTATCTGCTGTATTCTATGCCTATATTGGGTTTGACGCCATTTCTACCACTGCCGAAGAATGTAAAAATCCGCAGCGGGATCTGCCGCGTGGTATGATCTATTCTCTGTTGATCTGTACCGTACTGTACATTCTCATTGCGCTGGTATTAACCGGGATGGTTCATTACAGCGAACTGAAAGTAGACGACCCGCTGGCCTATGTATTTGAAAAATTGCACCTGAATAAAATCGGTTATCTGATCTCTGTAAGTGCAGTAGTAGCCACTACCAGTGTATTGCTGGTATTTCAGCTGGGCCAGCCAAGGATCTGGATGAGTATGAGTCGCGATGGTTTATTACCCAAACGTTTTGCCAAAGTGCATCCCCGGTTTCACACCCCTTCTTTTGCCACGATTGTAACCGGTTTCATGGTAGGAATTCCGGCCATGTTCCTCTCCAGCAGTACCGTAACCGATCTTACGAGCATCGGCACACTGTTTGCCTTTGTATTGGTGTGTTTCGGGGTACTGGTGTTGCCCAAACTGACAGACACAAAAGCATCGGGCGCTTTCCGTTTACCTTATATCAATGGTAAATACCTGATTCCCTTACTGGTAGCACTGGTAGCCGTATTGTTTCGCGGCCGCATCAACGATGCATTTGCCAATATGGGTTCTGAAGGATACCAGGAGATCCTGTTCCTGATTTTTATGCTGATTGCCGTTGTTACAGCCGTTAAAAGTTTTATAGGAAGTTATTCCGTGATACCCGTTGTAGGCGCCCTCAGTTGTTTATACCTCATGATCGAGATCCCCGCCATCAGCTGGCTCTGGTTTTTTGCCTGGATGGGCCTGGGGCTGCTGATTTATTTTTTGTATGGGAGGAAGCGGAGTAAGCTGGCATCTTAGGAACAGATGAACAGATGAACAAGGAACCGAAGAACGGAGAATGAATTGAACAAATTTTATACTTTGTCGGTTCATCCGTTCATCTGTTCTTCTGTTCTTCGGTTCCCATGTCCCCGCTTCTCCGTAATTTTGCCACATGAAATACCAGGTGGGTGATGAAATTTTAGTGCTGCTGAGTAATGAAGAAGGCAGGGTGGTGGAGATCATGAACGATCAGATGGTCATGATTGAAGTAAGGGGCGTGAAGTTCCCGGCTTATATGGACCAGATCGATTTTCCTTATTTTAAACGGTTTACAGAGAAGAAACATGCCGCGGCAAAGAAACCGGAGCCCAAACTGTATATTGACCAGTTGCCCAAGGAAAAACCACAGCCCAACCAGATCAAAGTGGCCGATGGGGTCTGGCTTTCCTTTATTCCCAAATTTTCTCTCGACGATTTTAATGATGAAGTGGTGGATTTACTGAAGATCCACCTGGTAAACAAAACCGCAACGGCTTATCAGTTTGTATACACCCAGCAATTCCTGGGCGAAACCGATTTTGAACTGCAGGCCAGCATTGCCCCTTTCCACGATTTTTATCTGCACGATATCGCTTTTGAAAAAGTGAATGACAGTCCATCTTTTGCCTTTGATTTTTCCCTATCCGTGCCCGATAAAAAGAAGGCGCCGCATTTTGAAGCATCGCTGAAGCTGAAACCTAAGCAGGTGTTCAAACGAATAGAGGAGATGAAGGAGAACAACGAGCCTACACTGTCCTATCAACTGTTTACCGAATACCCCGATAAAACCGAAGAACCTTATTTTGAACTGGGTTCACTGGCAGCCAAAGGGTTTAAGATCTATGAGGCTTCCAAAGCCCGTCAGCACCTGCCCCCGGCCCGCTCGGTAGTGGATCTCCATATCGAAAAGCTCTCGAATAACTGGGAGCGGATGACGAATTTTGAAATGCTCACCCTGCAGTTGGATGAATTTCAGAAATGGTTCGACCTGGCCATCGCCCACCACCAGCCCTCCCTGATCGTGATACACGGCGTCGGTACCGGCAAACTAAAAGACGAGATCCACGACATTCTCAAAACCAAACGCGAGGTAAAGACCTTTATCAACCAATACGATCCTCGTTTTGGATATGGGGCTACCGAGATCTTCTTTCAGTATTGATTCCGGATTAGCGGATTGCGGATTAGCGGATTGGGGTGGTTTTTTTCATTGATTCCATTTTTTCAACACAGAGATAAGGAGGCACGGAGTTACACAGAGGTTTTCTATCGAGATAATCCGTTAATCCGCAATTCGCTAATCCCCTAATTCCCGCAAAGCGGGGAGAATCGTATATTTGTATTTGCTACAAACCCGAGCTATCGTGGCGCCTTTGGCGCCAAGGAAAGTCCGGACAGCGCAGAGCAACCCACCGGTTAAGCGCCGGCTTTCCCGATGAAGATCGGGAAAAGAGAAAGTGCCACAGAAAATAACTACCCCCGAGCAATCGGGAGAAAAGGTGAAAATGTGAGGTAAAAGCTCACGGTCTTCCGTGGTAACACGGAACACGGGTAAACCTTGGGTGCTGTAATGCCACGTATAGGATGCTTTGAGGGCGGCTCGCCCGATCCCGCTGAAAGCGGGAGACATCCAGGGTAGGCAGCAAGATCACGGCAGTAATGCCGGGGCCAGATAAATGATAGTTTAGAAACAGAATCCGGCTTATGAGGTTTGTAGCTTTTTTGCTACGGGCTGATAGCTGTGAGCTGCGAGCTAACCAGGCTCACAGCTCGCAGCTCATCGCTCATAGCTTTCCCTTACATTTGCAGCTATGACACAGGAACAGATTAAGATTATGAGGGACCGCGTTTTGGTTCTGAGGAGGTTTCTTTGACGTTGAGAACCGCACATACAAAGTAGAAACCGACAGACAACTCTCGCTCTCGCCGGGCTTCTGGGACGATAATGTCCGGGCCACGGCCATCATGAAAGAGATCAAGGTAAATGAGTACTGGTTGAAGTTGTACAAACAGCTGGATACGGCTGTGGAAGACTTTGCCGTATTATTTGATTTCTGGAAGGGAGGTGATGCTACCGAAGAGGAAGTGAAAGCCGCTTACGAACTGGCTTTGCAGCATATCGAAGATGCTGAATTTAAGAGCACCCTTAACAAACCCGAAGATGAATTACCCGCTGTATTACAGATCAATCCCGGTGCCGGTGGTACCGAGAGCCAGGACTGGGCCGAAATGCTCTTACGCATGTACCGCATGTACGGAGAAAAACAGGGTTGGAAAGTAACCGAGATCGATTACCAGGAAGGGGATGGGGCCGGTATTAAAAGTGCTACCATCCAGTTTGATGGTGATTTTGCCTATGGCTTTTTAAAAGCGGAGAGTGGGGTACACCGTTTGGTGAGAATTTCTCCGTTCGACAGCAATGCCCGCCGCCATACTTCTTTTGCATCGGTGTATGTGTATCCGTTGATTGATGACAGTATCGAGATCAATGTAAACCCCAGCGATCTGGAATGGGCTTTTTACCGCAGTGGGGGTAGTGGTGGACAAAACGTAAACAAAGTAGAAACGGCCGTACGCCTGAAACATATACCCAGTGGTTTTATTGTAGAATGCCAGCAGGCAAGAACCCAGGGCGAGAACCGGGAGCTGGCATTAAAAATGCTGAAGAGTCGTTTGTATGAAGAAGAACTCCGCAAACGCCAGGAAGCGATGAATGCCACCAATGCCAATAAAAAGAAAATTGAGTGGGGCAGTCAGATCCGCAGTTATGTGTTTCATCCCTATAAAATGATCAAAGACCACCGTACTGATTATGAAGTAGGTAATGTTGGTCCGGTGATGGATGGGGAGTTGGATGGATTTATTAAGGCGTATCTGATGATGGAGAAGGAAAACACGAACAATCAGTAATTAGTAATTAGTAGTTAGTAATTAATAATCTGGCCGCGATGTTGTGATGATCAATTCATTTACCCATCAGCGGCCTTTGTTTATAGCACTTAATCAATTACTAACTACTAACTATTAATTATTAATTAGCCTTGGTGCTGATATATCTCACCAGACTCCGTTTCGCGATCGGCAATAAGGTTTCTTCCATGGGTAAACTCAATTCTGTTTCGAGTGAGTACACCGCGGGGTTGGGCAGGTCTGAACGGTTTTTGATGAGTTCGGATTTGATGTTCTGGTAAGAGTTGACGATGTTACGCTGCCATACGTCTACAAATTCAGTTTTGATACTGCGGTATTTTTCATCGTGTTTCTCAAAAATGCTCAGCCGGTACTGGTATACCCAGGTATTGCGGCACTGGCCCTCGCAGAGCATGAAATAACCTTCTGTGTGATCGAGTGGCACCAGTCCAACCGGTTCAATAGTAATCTTATTCTCTACAAATTCATAGATCTCAGAGCCACTGGTGATAGTTCGTTTCATGGTGGAGGAGGCGAAGTTGATAATATCTTCCAGTTCCTGCATCAGTTCATCATCTTCTACCAGGGATTGGTAGAGTAACTGTAATTTTTCGATCTGTATGCCGGTAAGGCGTTTGGGAAATTGTTCCTGCAGGTATTTTTTGTTTTCTTTAAAAGCTACCAGGTTATTGTAATGAAAAATAAGATCGGCAAACTGGGGATACAGTTTGTTCTCGCAAAAATAACGGTTGATCTCCTGCAGGTAGGCCAGTAAAGTGTACTTTTTCAGTTCAAAATCGATGTACCCATCTGCAAACCAGGTCTGTGATAAGGTTTTCATATTGATCTGTTTTGATGATTAATTTACAATAAGGACAGTAAAAAAACAGCGTTTGTTTACTAACAGTATGTGAAAAACCCGGGTTATTTACCCTGGTGCCATTTTTTTATCAGATATTTTAGGGAATACCATTATTTTTGGTTCTCACCTGAAGATGTTCATGCACCCCCGTAAGAACAAAATGCCATGGTTAAGTAAACTGCCGGTACTGTTTGTGTACCTGCTTTTTTTTACTGTCCAGCTTTTTTTTAATTTCGGAGTAGCTCAATCTTCTGTATCCTCTACTTATCACAAGCAGCATTCAGCAAGGGTAGCCCATGTACATGCCAGGGCCATTTCTTCCAAAAGTATCGGCAGGAACAAGATTCGTTTGAACAAACGTTTTGAACCCTCTGTTATACCGGGTATTGCAGTTCCCGCGATCATCATCACGGTGGTACATATATCACCTAAAACAATGGGGCATTATATATGCCAGTATTATCCGGAAGTATTCCTCTCTGATTATTCTCTCCGCGGTCCGCCGGTTGTTGCCTGATTTTTCAGTTAACAATTTTCTTTCATTGTAAATTATTTGTGTATGACAGCTTTCTACCTGGGAAAGCGTGTATGGCTATTGGGCATCTGTATGTCCTGTTTTTCCTGTACACTATTCGCTCAAAAAAAATATGGATTAGCCGAACTGGTGGAAGCCTCACATAAATACCTGCCCCTTTTATTACAAAAACAGGCGCAGGTAAAAAGTGCACAGGCTTCTGTAACGGATATCAAACAATCTTTTCTGCCGCAGGTAAAATTCAGCGAGCAGCTGAATCTGGGATCCGATAATTCGCTGGCAGGTAGTTTTTTTGCTTTTGGAATGACCCCTTCTACTTCGGCGGGTGTTCGTTCGCAAAATACACTTCAGGCTGCTACCGGAAATGTAGCCGTTCTGTACAGTGAATATGAGCTGCTTAATTTCGGTCTGAACCGTGCCAGGACAGATTTTGCGGAATCGCTGGTGGGTTTGCAGATGGCAGACCAGCAGCGGGAACAATTTCTGGTAGACTGGCAGGTGGCTAAACTGTATTTCGCCATCCTGAAATCGCAGTACCGGCTGGATGCAGACCGGCAGAATGTGAACCGGTACGATAGTATTTTTACCGTTATCAGGGCACTCACCAACAGTGGCTTAAAAGCGGGAGCTGATTCTTCTCTGGCCAAGGCCGAATTATCGAAAACCAAAATCATTTATAACCAGACTCTGGGACTGGTGAACCAGTTAAAAGAGCAATTGCATTTTTATACCGGTATTGCCATCACAGATCTGTCAGTAGATAGTTTGGCCAACCGGTTTCTGATTCATACCCCTGTGCCGATGCCGGTTACGCAGGCGCCCGGTAATCCACTACTGGATTTTTATATTCAGAAACGGAATTTGTATATGTCCAAAGACCAGCTGATTCATAAAAGCTACTTACCCAAAATCATGTTGGCGGGTAGTGTATGGGGACGTGGATCGAGTATACAGTATAATGATAAATTCACTGCGCTCTCAAATGGGTTGGGTTATCAGCGGTTTAATTATGCATTGGGTGTTGCTTTCACTTATAACCTGTTTAATGGGATGTACCGAAAAACAAAGCTGACCATTAATAAGTTTGATACAGAAGCCAGTAATTACGAATTACAGCAACAGCAAAATTCATTGTTGTCTGCATCACGTCAAACTGAATCTGTTTTACAAACCATACAGGCAAACCTGTCGGAGTATCCGGTGCAGTTAGAATCGGCCCTGGCTACCTACCGGCAAAAGCTGGCACAGTATCGCGCCGGTCTGATATCGCTGATCGATCTTACCAATGCTTCTTTTGTATTATACCGTTCACAAACGGATTATATAGAAGCGGTGAGCGACTGGTACCTGGCGCAGTTAAACAAAGCCGCATTAAACGGTAACCTGAATCAATTCATTCAAACCCTAAACTAATTTATTATGGTACGTGCAGCTTTAAAAAGGCCAATTACCATATTGGTACTTTTTACAGGGTTGTTGTTGTTTTCCTTTATGGCTATCCGAACGATTCCCATTGATATATTTCCTAAACTGAATCTGCCCACGATTTATGTGATAGAATCTTATGGGGGTATGTCGCCGCAGCAGATGGAAGGTTTTTTTGCCACGCGTATGCAGGATCAGTTTCTGTATGTGAATGGCATCCGGAATATGGAAAGTAAGAATATACAGGGGCTTACCCTGATCAAGCTTACCTTTTATGAGAATACCGATATGGCGGAAGCTTCGGCACAGGTGGCGCTGCAGGTGAACCGGGCGTCTAAATTTTTTCCACCCGGTGCGTTACCTCCTCAGGTAATCCGCTTTGATGCTTCTTCGTTACCGGTAGGACAACTGGTATTCAGCAGCCAGACAAAATCGCTGAAAGAGATTTACGACCTGGCGGTAACAAGAGTAAGGCCCATGTTCTCAACAGTAGCCGGTTTGTCGGCACCACCACCGTTTGGTGCCAACTCAAGATCGATTGTGGTGAGCGTAGATCCGGAAAAACTCAGGCGTTTTAATATTTCTCCTGATCAGGTAGTGGAGTCGATTACTAAAAATAATGCGATCACGCCATCGGGCAACCTGCGGGTAGACAGCCTGATGTATGTAACCATGGTAAACTCGCTCGAAGAAAGGGTACAGCATTTTGAAGACATCCCCATTACCACCAATGGATCTGCATCGGTATTCATTCATGATATTGCCACTGTTGCCGATGCGGCAGATGTTACCGTGGATTATGCGTTGGTTAATGGTAAACGCTCTGTGTATATTCCGGTTGTAAAAACAGCAGATGCTTCTACCTGGGGAGTGGTACAATCGCTGAAAGCCAAAATTCCGGAGATGCAGAACCTGTTACCGGAAGATGTGAACATTGGCTATGAGTTTGACCAATCTGTATTTGTAATCAATGCAGTGAAAAGCCTGATGACAGAAGGGATACTGGGAGCCATACTTACCGGACTGATGGTATTGCTGTTTCTGAAGGATTGGCGCAGCAGTCTGGTGGTTGTGATAACCATACCGGTATCGGTGATCAGCTGTATATTGTTTCTGCAACTGTTTGGTCAAACGATTAATATCATGACGCTGAGTGGATTGGCACTGGCCATCGGCGTACTGGTAGACCAGGCAACGGTAACGATAGAAAATATACACCAGCACCTGGAAATGGGAAAGAATAAACGGCAGGCCATTCTGGACGCCTGTGAAGAGATTTCCTTCCCTTTATTGCTGATTCTTCTCTGTATCCTGGCGGTATTTGCGCCCTCTTTTGTGATGACAGGTGTGCCAAGGGCGATGTTTCTGCCGCTTTCTTTATCCATCGGTTTTGCAATGATTATTTCATTTCTGGCGGCGCAAACACTGGTGCCGGTTATCTCGAACTGGTTATTGAAGGAAGAAATGTTCCGGTACCATCACAACAAAGATCATGCACATGCAGGATTGGCACTGGATGCGAATGAAGTGGAGGAAATAAACCTGCATACCGAAGAAGACCGGAAACACCCGGAAGAGAATAATTTATTTCAACGAATGAAAATGCAGCTGGCAAGCAGGTTAGATCAGTGGATGCCACACCGAAAAGCCATCGTTATCATTTACCTGGTAACAGCGCTGGCGGCTGCGGGTATCTGTTTTGTTACGATAGGGAAAGACCTGCTTCCTAAAACCAATAATGGGCAGTTACAGATCCGGATCAAACAACCGGATGGTACCAGGCTGGAGAATACAGAGCGCACAGTGAAAGGGATACTGACCTTGATAGATAGTACGGTGCATGGCAACCTGTCTGTCAGTTCTGCTTATGTAGGCCTGATTCCCAGTAGTTATGGATCGAGTAATCTGTACATTTTCAACAGTGGCACCCATGAAGCCATTATTCAGGTGAACCTGGCCGAAGGATATAAGGAGAACCTGGATGAATTGAAAGACAGGATACGGGCCAATATTACCCGGGCCTATCCAACAACAAGGATCTCATTTGAACCGATTGAACTTACGGAGAAGATCATGGCGCAGGGTGCCGCCACACCGATTGAGGTAAGAGTAGCCGGTAAAAACTATGACGAGATCAAAATGTATGCAGCAAAGCTGACAGATAGTTTGCGGAAGATTCCCTATCTGCGGGATGTGCAGATTGCGCAACCCCTGCATTTTCCTACGGTACAGATCACACTCGACCGATTCCGGCTGGCACAGATGGGACTGAGCCTGACGGAAGTAGCCCGTAGTATTACGGATGCTACTTCTTCGAGCCGTTTTACAGAAAAAATTCAATGGCTGGATCCGAAAGTGTCGTACACTTACCAAGTACAGGTTCAGGTTCCGGAGTACCTGATGAACTCCGTTGAACAACTGCGTTCTATTCCATTGGTGAAAGGGAAAGTAAGGCCGATATTGGCTGATATATCACAGATCCGTATCGATACCGTGCCGGGTGAGTATGACCGGGCCGGACCGAGAAGATTTTTAACCGTGAGTGCCAATATCTACAAAAAGGACCTGGGCACGGCCACCGCTGCAGTGCAAAAAGCCATTGCATCTCTGGGTGAAGCTCCGCGTGGATTGTTACCTGAAGTAAAGGGGATGTCATCACTGCTTACCGAAACACTCAGCTCTCTGCAAACCGGTTTGATCATGGCCATTGTAGTAATTTTATTATTACTGGCCGCCAATTATCAATCCTTTGGTGTATCACTCGCGGTACTCTCTACAGTACCGGCCGTATTACTCGGTGCGATGATTCTTTTACTGGCTACCGGCTCCACGCTGAACCTGCAATCGTATATGGGCATCATTATGAGTACCGGTGTATCGGTAGCCAATGCTATTCTGATTGTGACCAATGCAGAAGCTTTGCGTTTGGATTATAAAGATCCGTTCAAGGCAGCTACAGTGGCAGCCAGTATCCGTTTACGCCCCATTCTGATGACGAGTCTTGCCATGATTGCAGGCATGCTGCCCATGGCCAGTGGTCTGGGCGAAGCGGGCGATCAGTCGGCACCATTGGGTCGCGCAGTGATCGGAGGTTTGATTGCCTCAACCCTGGCGGCTTTGTTCATCGTTCCATTGGTGTACGGTTGGATCAGACAGCGTGCATCGTATCAATCCGTTTCCTTATTACCCGAAGAAGCTCATTTATAAACCAATGATTATGAAATATTATTTTGTAACGATAGTTAGTGCATCCATCCTGCTGGGGTGTGCAGAAAAGAAAAAAGAAACAACTGCAAAAGCAGCCGAAAAAATTACTCCCGCAGCCTACGAAACGGCTGTTGTAGAAACCGGAGGAGTAGCTACCCAGATTAAATTACCTGCCCAACTGGCGGCCTGGCAGGAGGTAAGTATTTTTCCCAAAGTGAACGGGTATGTAAAAACGGTATCAGTGGATGTGGGCTCGCTGGTAGGGGCGGGACAAAATCTGATGAGTCTCGAAGCACCCGAACTGGAACAGGCAGCCACACAGGCGAAGGAAAAATATGCCAGAACCAAAGCAGATTATGCCATTGACCGGGAGCATTACCAACGTTTACTGGAAGCGGCCAAAACAGCGGGGGCTGTTTCTACTTTGGATATTTCTACTTATAAAGCCAGGATGGAAGCAGACAGTGCGGTAAGTAATGCAGAAAAGGCCAACTGGCAGATGCAGCAAACCATGTTGGGCTATTTACGGGTAACCGCTCCTTTTGCGGGTGTTATCACAGAACGTAACGTACATCCGGGAGCATTGGTAAGTACAGCTGGGAAAGATAAACCCATGCTGGAACTGAAACAGGTAGATCACTTGCGTTTACAGGTAGATGTACCGGAAGCAGTAGCAGCTGCTATTCAGAAACAGGATACCGTTTCTTTTTATGTAAGTGCTTTGCAGGGAGAACGGTTAACGGGAATGATCAGCAGACGATCCAAAAATATCAATGCACAATACCGCAGCGAAAGGATGGAGATAGATGTACCCAACCCAAAAGGCAAACTTGCTCCGGGAATGTATGCAGATGTAGTATTATATTCCAAAGGAAATACGGCTGCATTACTGGTACCTGCTACTGCCGTAGTTACTTCTACCGAAAGAAAATATGTATTGGTGATTAGAGATGGAAAAATCAATAAAGTAGATGTCAGTACCGGTAACCAGACTGCCAGTAAAACGGAAATATTCGGCAACCTGAAAGCTGGCGAAAAAGTGGTGTTAAAAGCCACTGATGAAATCCGTGAAACGCAATAAACGCTTCGTGAAAGATGTTTGACCAAAATTGCATTATTAAGTAATTGTTTTATTGCTTGCTATCAGCATATTCTGGTCAAACATCTTTTTATTTCTGTTAAATTGGTACATGATTGAACTAACGTAACAGGCCCGTTTTATATGAAAGAGGATATTATCATACAGATCAGCAACCGGCTCAGGGATCTCCGGAAAGAAAAGAATATAACCCTGCAGGAATTATCAGAAGCGGCGGGTGTTTCTAAAGGAATGCTGAGCCAGGTAGAGAACAGCCGGGCCATTCCTTCCTTACCGGTGTTACTGAACCTCATCAGTTCTCTGCAAGTGGATTTTAATGATTTTTTTAAAGATATAAACCTGCTTACGCCCGATAGTAAAGTAATCTTCCGGAAAAAAGAACAATACCAGTTCTTTGAAAAAGAAAATGCCGAGGGTTTTTCTTACCGTCGTTTGTTTTCGACCACTGTACATGATTATCATGCGGATTTTGTGTTATTACACCTCGCTCAAAACGCACTACGCCCACCGGTAAGTACGGATGCTTTTGAATTCAAATACCTTTTACAAGGGAAAGTCAGGTATCAGATTGGAGAAGAATTTTTTGATATGGAAGAAGGGGACTCACTTTTCTTCGATGCAACAGAACTTCATAACCCCGTAAATACGGGCAATTCAGAAGCGATATTGTTGGTAATCTATTTTTTCAAAGAGCGCTCCCTGTGACCGGATCCCGTTAACAATTTGATCACAAATGTTTAATATTAGTTAATACACTTCCGTTTTAATTCCGAAAAGTTTAATCTGACTTTACTTTTACTTAACAGTAACAACATTTTTCCTTAACACTGTCCGGATAGTTTTGCCTTCACCAAACAACTAAAACCTTGTTTATGAAGTTGAAACGATTCCATTACCTGAAACGTCTATTACCTCTTGTGGTAATATTGTTTCTTTCCGGCATGCTGCATGCCCAATCTCTCCAGGTAAAAGGGAGAGTAACCGATGCGCTTAGCAAAAAACCGATTGAAGGTGTGAGCATCAGCGTTAAAAATGCCAAAACCAACACCAGTACAGATGCCGATGGGCAGTTTACCATCGCTGCAGCGAGAAACAGTCAACTGCTGATCAGTTCAGTTGGTTTTCAGACAAAACAGGTAAAGGTATCAGGAGATAACCTGACCATCAGCCTGGAAGCATCTGTAAAACAGTTAGATGAAGTAGTGATCACTGCCCTGGGAATTAAAAAAGAAAAAAAGCTGGTAAGTTATGCTACCCAGGAAGTAAAAGGTGCTGATCTGATTAAAGCAAGAGAACCCAATCCCATTAACTCACTGGTGGGTAAAGTGGCCGGCTTGTCTGTAGGTGCTTCTGCAGAAATGCTGGGCCGTCCGCAGGTATTACTCCGCGGTTCCAATATCGACCTGTATGTAATTGATGGAATCCCTATTAACTCAGATACCTGGAACGTGTCTCCGGATGATATCGAGAACATTACCGTTTTAAAAGGGCCCGTGGCTTCTGCTTTGTATGGTTACCGTGGTCAGCGTGGTGCCATCATCATCACCACCAAAAAAGGTTCCAAAGACAAACGCGGATATGCGATCGAGTTTAACAGCAGCACCATGATCGATAAAGGATTTATTGCCCTGCCCAAAACACAGGACCTGTATGGCCCCGGCGACCATGGCAAATATTCTTTTGTAGATGGTAAAGGAGGTGGATTGAACGATGGTGATTATGATATCTGGGGACCTAAATTTGAAGGCCAGCTGATTCCGCAGTATGATAGTCCTGTTGATCCTGTTACCGGCGTTCGCCAAGGAACCCCCTGGACTGCCAGAGGAAAAGACAACCTGAAAAGATATATCCAGGCCGGATTACTGACTACCAATAACCTGTCAGTATCATCCAGTAACGATAAATATGATATCCGCTTTTCCTTATCACATTCATACCAGAAAGGAATTGTGCCCAACACGCAACTGAATATCACCAATTTCAATATCAATACCGGCTACCGTTTCAATGATAAGCTGAAACTGGATGCGCAGTTGAATTACAACCGCCAGTACACACCCAATTTCCCTGATGTGAATTATGGCCCTAACAGTATGATCTATAATATCACTATCTGGGGTGGTGCCGACTGGAATATTGATGATATGCGTAATTACTGGCAACCCGGTAAAGAGGGTGTGCAGAGTGTGTATGCAGAGTACCAGCGTTATCACAATCCTTATTTCATGGCGTATGAGTGGCTGCGTGGTCATTACAAAACGGATGTATACGGGTATGTGTCACTTACACAGAAGATCGGTAACCATACAGAACTGCTGGCCAGAACAGCTGTTACCACTTATGATATCCTGCGTACCGAAAAAATGCCTTTCTCTGCTCACCCTTACGGAAGAGAAGAGGGAAGGGGCGATTACCGCGAAGACAAACGTAACCTGTTTGAAAACAATACAGAGTTAATGGCCAAATACAATAACCGTTTTGGTACTATCAGCGTAAATGGTTTTGTAGGTGGTAACGTTCGTAATTTTGCATATAAATCAAGCTTTGTTACTACAGATTACCTGAATGTACCCGGTGTATATTCATTTGCCAACAGCCGCAATCCTGTAAAAGCATATAATTTCGGAAGTGATATGCGCGTAATGAGTGCCTACTACTCTTTCGACGTAGCACTGAGTAAATATTTTAACCTGAATACGACCGGTAGGGTAGATAAATTATCAACGCTCAATGAGTCTTATTTCTATCCATCTGTATCAGGTAATACAATCCTGTCTGATTACCTCGTTCTGCCGAAAGCCGTTTCTTTCCTGAAAGCAAGGGCTTCTTATGCGAACGTGAAAAGCGGTGGATCCAGTGTCACTTCTTATATCGGTGCTACCCCTAATGCCAGTTACCCGCTGGGTTATGGCAGTGAATATAGCTCTTCCTATGATGGACCTACCTATGGCCTGGCAACACCTTATAACACGGCTCTGGGCTATAATAACCAACCCTATGCCACTTATCCTAATAACCTGATCGATCCTGCTATCAGTCCCGATAGCCGTACTACCCTGGAACTGGGTCTGGATATGAAGTTCCTGAAGAACCGTATTGGTCTGGATATCGCTTATTATACCAATATAGATGGACCGCAGATCTATAACAAACCCTTGTCGCAGACAACCGGATACAATTCCTTTATCACCAATGCGGTGAAAAATAAGACAACCGGTATTGAGATCTCTATCAGTGGACAGGCGATCAAGCGTAAGGACTTCTCATGGGATGTATTGCTGAACCTGAGTAAATACCGCAGAACCCTGGCTGAATTACCTGAAGGAGTGGATGTTCTGAATACCTTCTATCGTAAAGGCGACAGGCTGGATAAAGTGTATGGAAGTGCATTTGTAAGAACACCGGATGGACAAATCATTAATGATGCAGGAGGAAGACCGATTGTAGCACCGGTAGCGCAGTTCCTTGGTTTTGCAGATCCTGACCTGGTATGGGGATTGAATAACCGTTTTAATTATAAAAGTTTCACTTTCTCTTTCCAGTTTGACGGCCGTATCGGTGGTGTAATGGAAGATTATGTACGTAAACAGACTTTCCGTGGCGGACGTCATATCGAAACAACCGAAGGTGCGATGGGTGAAGCCCGTTACCAGGATTATCTGGGAGTGAAATCCTATGTGGGAGAAGGAGTGAACGTATCCAACGGTGTGGCAATCAAATATGACCCTGTAACAGGTGCAGTTACGAATTATGGTGATCTGAAATTTGGAGCCAATACTACCAAGACCTTCCTGCAGGATTATATCAGCCGCTATTACAATACTTCCGAAGGAAACATGATCAGCAAAACTTACCTGAAACTGCGCGAAGTCGTGCTTACCTATAATATTCCCGCTGATATATTTGGTAAGAAAGGCTTTTTCAAATCAGCTACAGTATCAGTTGTAGGACGTAACCTGCTTTATTTCATGAAAGAGGGTAATCGTTTCAAAGATGTGGACATTGACCAGTATGCAGGCGGGCAAACATCCTCAAACCTGCAAACACCTACTACACGTCGTTATGGCTTTAATCTAAACTTTACTTTCTGATCAACCCAAACTTACATTGTATGAAAAAGATATTGATCTGTTCATTACTGGCGGCGACAGCTTTTACATCTGGCTGTACCAAAAAATTTGATGAACTGAAAATAGATAATAACCGCCCGGAAAGTGTACCTCCTTCATTGGTACTCAGTGGTGTTGAGAATGATTTTACACAGGGAGCCTGGACGCTGGCTCACCGCTGGAACCAGTTCAGCAACTGTAATTATAATTATTACGGTAACCAGGAGTACAACTGGACCAACGTTTCGTTTAACCCGTACAATACCCTGAAGAATATCCAGAAAATGGAACAGGAAGCAACCAAGATCGGTGCTGCCGCACAGAACCCGTATGCGGCCTTGGGTAAGTTCTTTCGTGCATTTTTTTATTATGATCTCACCATGCGTGTCGGTGACCTTCCTTTAACAGATGCCGTGAAAGGCCTGGAAGTAGGAACACCTAAATACAATACACAGAAAGAAATATTTGTGCAGGTATTGAAATGGCTGGATGATGCCAACACTGACCTGGCACAACTGATTCTTAAAGGAGATAATACCCTGGCTGGAGATTACTATTACAGCAATGATATCAGGAAATGGCAGAAAGCGGTGAATACCTTTAAGCTGCGCGTATTGATTTCGTTAAGTAAAAAGGAAGCCGATACTGATCTGGCTATCAAACAGAAATTTGCGGCAACACTGGCAGATCCGGTTAAGTATCCGCTGTTAACCGGTTTATCAGATAACCTGCAGTATGTGTACAACAGTACTTTCAATAAGTATCCAACTAACCCGGATAATTTCGGTTTTGATGCTACACGTTATAACACCAGTGCTACTTACCTGAATAACCTTGTTGCTTTACAGGATCCACGGACGTTTGTAACAGCAGAACCTGCTGCCAAAAAAGTAGCCGGAGGTATTACGCCTACATCTTTTAATGCCTTTGTTGGTGCCAGCAGCGGTGAAGACCTGGCGGATATGAGTACCAAAGCCGGTAATGGAGAATATTCTTTCATCAACCGAAAACGTTATTACAGTACGTATGTAGCGGAACCGAATATCCAGGTGGGATATGCAGAAATGTGTTTCAATATCGCCGAAGCCATTAACCGTGGTTGGATGACCGGTGATGCAGAAAGCTGGTACAAAAAAGGGATCAACGCTTCTATCGCTTTCTATGGCATTGTGAACGGAAACAATACCGTGTATTTTCAGAAACCCGGTGGTACCCTCAATGATTACAATACTTATGTGATCAATTATGATGAAAATGCGTATTATAATCAGGCAACTGTAAAGTATGCCGGTAATACAGCTGCTGGCCTGAACCAGATCCTGTTACAGAAATATCTCGCTTATTTCCAGAATAGCGGATGGGAAGCTTATTATAACTGGAGAAGAACAGGAGTGCCTACATTTTTGACCGGCCCCGGTACCGGGAACAGTCAGCGTATAGCGAAACGTTTCCAGTATCCTACCTCAGAGATCGCTACCAATAAAACCAATCTGCAGGAGGCATTGCAAAGACAGTTTGCTGGTGGGGTAGATGATATTAACGCAGATCTGTGGATCATCAAATAATCAGCTAAAATAGCATAGGTGCAGTTTTCAGGAGCGGAGTCCTTCGGGGCTTCGCTTACCTATTTACTTTTTAAATTAAAAAAATGAAAAGGATTTTAGTATCAATTCTACTGGTTACCACAATCTGTATGAAGGTTGTTCCTGTTATGGCACAGAAACCCAAAACAGAGAATATTGTGGTTGTTACCCTGGATGGAATGCGCTGGCAGGAAATTTTTGGTGGTGCCGATGTTCAGTTGCTGAACAATAAAAAATATACAAGAGACAGTGCTGGTACTTGCAGCCGTTTCTGGAATGATACGCTGGAACAGAGGAGGAAGAAACTATTTCCTTTTTTCTGGTCAGAGATTGCAGTAAAGGGTCAATTATACGGCAACAGGCGATACAACAATAAGGTAGACAATGCGAATCCCTATAAATTTTCTTATCCGGGATACAATGAAATTTTTACGGGTTTCCCGGATATAACAGTCAACTCAAACGATAAAATCGCCAATAAGAATACGCATGTACTGGAGTTCATCGGGAAACAACCGGGGTTTAAAGGTAAAATTGCCGCATTCGCTACCTGGGATGCTTTTCCGTATATACTGAATAAACAACGCAGCAATATTTATGTGAATGCAGATGCTGATTCCCTGTTGTTCCCTTCCGAGAAGCTGAAACTGATCAATGATCTGCAATACCTCACCACGAGGCCCATTGGAGTGAGGCCGGATGTAATTACTTATCTTGCTGCGAGGGAATATCTGAAGGAATATAAGCCGCGGGCTTTGTATATTGCTTTTGATGAAACCGATGATTATGCGCATGGTGGTGAGTATGACCAGTACCTGAAATCGGCACATGCACAGGATAAAATGATAGCTGATCTGTGGCATTACCTGCAATCAGATCCGAACTATGCCAATAAAACCACTTTGTTAATTACGACCGATCATGGACGTGGTGATATTGTAAAAGAGGAATGGCGGCATCATGGACAAAAAGTGCAGGATGCCGGCCAGATCTGGATAGCAGCTATCGGACCGGATACGAAAGCTATCGGGGAAGTGACAACAGCAGGGCAATTGTATCAGCAACAGATTGCCGCTACGCTGGCTTCGTTGCTGGGTTTCCGGTTTACTGCAGAACACCCCGTAGCAGATCCGATACCATCGATTTATACCAAATAATAATAAGCGTATGTGTTACAAGAGATTGTTTTCTTTTTTGCTGCTGCCGGTCTGGTCATTCGGACAGGAAATTGGCAGAGCCAAAAAAGATACAAGTGCTTTTCTTGATCCAGTGGTGGTAACAGCAACGCGTAAACTAACGGCGGGATATCTGCTGCCCTATTCTTATACAGCTATCGACTCACAAAAAATAACCCAATCCGCTGCACGTACCACGCCGGAATTGCTGATGGGTTCTGCAGGTGTATTTGTGCAGAAAACCAATCATGGCGGTGGTTCTGCATTTGTTCGCGGGCTTACCGGTAACCAGGCACTGATTATGCTGGATGGGATCCGTTTCAATAATGCCACTTTCCGGTATGGCCCCAATCAATACCTGAATACCATTGATCTCTACACGATCGATAAAGTGGAAGTGATCAAAGGTGCCGGTTCGGTACAATATGGTTCAGATGCCTTGGGAGGGGTGATCCATTTATTCAGTCGCGATCTTGATTTTGGTACCCGCGCTTTTAACGCAAAAGCAATTGCCAAAGCTGTTTCAGCCGATATGGAATATACCGGTAGGGGAGAATTTTCTTATCAGTCATCTGGTTTTGTTTTTTCAGCAGGGTATACCAACCGGAAATTCGGCGATCTGATAGGTGGAGATACCACGGGCCGTCAATCACCCTCCGGTTATACGGAACAGTCTTTTGATGCAAAGATGAAATTCAGACTGGGTGGTAAGACAACTGTATCTCTATCTCACCAATATACACGACAGGAAAACGTGCCGCTGTATCACAGGGTAAAACTGGAGAACTATGCCTATTACTTTTTTGCACCGCAGGAGCGCTCGCTGAGTTACCTGAAGCTGGAGTCGAAAACGAATAAACGCTGGATGGAATCGGTTAGCTTTATTCTCTCGCTGCAACAGAGTTTTGAAAGGAGGGATTACCTGCGTAATGGAAATGCCAACCGTTTCGAAGAAAAGGATCGGGTAAAAACTGCCGGGGCTACAGTAGATCTTTATTCAGGTTGGAGTAAAAACTGGAACAGTAATTCGGGTATTGAATATTATTACGATAAAGTAAACAGTGTCAAGTACCAATACCCGGTAAATGGATCGGCTACGCAATCGCTCAGAGGATTATATCCCGACGGAGCATCCAATCAGAATTTTTCCTTGTATACACTACATCACCTGCAGGCCGGTAAGTTCAATATAGAGGGAGGGGTGAGATATAACCTGCTGAATATTCAGATCACCGATACCAGCAAAACACCCGGGAGCCTGGGAAAAGTCAATGTGAGGCCTTCCTCACTCGTAACCAACGCTGCCCTCGGATACCAGCTGAATCAACGGTCAGGATTGTTTATTTCATTCAGCACCGGTTACCGTGCGCCCAATATTGATGATATGGGTAGTCTCGGTTTGGTTGATTTCCGCTACGAAGTGCCTGCTTACGGATTGAAACCGGAGAAGAGTTACCATACGGAGTTAGGGTATCGCTTCCGGAACCAGCAGTTCAGTACCTCGGTAGCTGTTTTTTATATGCATTTATCCAATCTCATTACACGGGTACAGGTGCCGGGACAGCAGGTAAACGGGTACAATGTATACACCAAGCAGAATAGCCAGGAATCTTACCTGCGGGGAGCAGAATTTGAATGGAAATATCGTTTATCTGCCAGTTTCAGTTTTGATATGAGTGCCACTTATTTGTTCGGACAGAATTTGTCTGCACAGGAACCCATGCGCCGGATTCCGCCATTGAATGGCAGGGCAGAGATAAAATACCAGCATCAGCAATGGTATGTTGCTATTGAAAATATGGCTGCAGCTACGCAGAACCGGTTGGCGCAGGGCGATAAGGATGATAACCGGATTCCCGCGGGAGGTACTCCCGGATGGTATCTCGTAAATATATATGCCGGGCATACCGGTAAATTCCTTTCCATTCGCGGCGGTATGCAGAATATCGGGAACATCGATTACCGAACACATGGAAGCGGTATTAATGGAGCTGGCAGAAATATATGGCTCTCTTTACAGTATCGCTTATAAAAATAAAATCATGAATACAGATGCTTACCGGATCAACCTGGTGGTAAACGAAGTGATTTCGTTATACGAGCAGTTTGGCGGCGAAGATTATATTGGCGAACCCGTTTCGCAGATCGAACATATGTGCCAGTGTGCACAGTTGGCAGAGAAAGAAGGATATGATACAGAAGTGATCCTGGCTGCTTTTTTTCACGACATCGGTCATTTGTGTGAACATGTCACCGAAGTAAAACTGATGGATGGGTATGGGGTAGTGGATCACGAAAAACTGGGAGCCGAATATCTGCGGCAAAAGGGATTTTCTGAAAAAATAGCCAAACTGGTGACCTCGCATGTAGATGCCAAACGATATCTCACCTGTCGTTATCCGGAGTATTACGAACAGTTATCGCCGGCGAGCAAAGAGACATTGGTTTTCCAGGGCGGAGTGATGACAGAAGAAGAAGCGACAAACTTCGAAACAGATCCCCTGGCCGATCTCTATATCCGTTTACGCCGTTGGGATGAGCAGGCTAAGGAAGAACAGGTTCCGCTACCATCGCTCGATCATTACAGGGTATTGATGCAGCAACACTTAACCGAACAAAATAAAACAAACGCATAGATGAAAACAGCACTGGTGGTATTTGATATGGCAGGAACTACCGTATCTGATAAAGGCAATGTAAACAAAGCTTTCAGAGATGCATTGGCCGAAGAGAATATAGCGGTGGGTATTGAAGAAGTGAATACACTGATGGGGTACCGGAAAATAGAAGCGATTACCCGTATGGTAGTAAAACAGGCGCCGGCGATTGCCCCCCCGGAACAAACGGCACTGATTGAAAAAATTCACCACCGGTTCAACCGCATCATGGTTGATTTCTATCAAACAGATGCAGATCTGCAGCCTTTGCCTTTTGCAGAAGAAATTTTCGGGATGTTACAGGAACGGGGTATTCAAGTAGCACTGAACACAGGTTTCACAAGAGTGATTACGGATGCCATCCTGCAAAGACTGGGTTGGAATCAGTCACCGCTTGTTAACGCCGTCATTTGCAGTGATGAAGTACCGGAAGGAAGACCCCATCCCTATATGATCCAATCCATCATGCAGAAGCTCGGCATTGCAGATGCTAAAAAAGTAGTAAAAATAGGAGATACGGAAGTGGACGTGCAGGAAGGAAGAAATGCCGGATGCGGTTTTGTGGCCGCTGTTACCACCGGCGCTTATACCCGTGCGCAGTTATTGAACTATCATCCGGATGTGATCATTGATTCATTGCAGGAATTGCCTGCTTTCATTCTGTAAACATGCGATTTTTCCTCCGTAGGGCCGATGCCGGAAAATACAGGGATACCCGTGTGGCCATTTATGCCGCTGTGGTAACTTTTCTTACTTATGCAACGGTATACGCTTTCCGTAAACCTTTTACCGTTGGAAGTTTTGAACAGGAACCGCTTGTGTTAGGAGTCCATTATAAAGATGCGCTGGTCATCAGTCAGGTATTAGGCTATATGATGAGCAAGTTTTATGGAATCCGTTTTATTTCAGAATTAAAAAAAATGGGCAGGGGCCGGGTGATCCTTACGCTGGTATCCATTTCATGGGTGGCCCTGCTTTTGTTTGCCTGGGTGCCCGCACCCTGGAACGTGCTGTTTCTTTTTGTGAACGGCTTTCCATTGGGAATGATCTGGGGGGTGATCTTTTCTTATGTGGAAGGAAGAAAAGCCACAGATTTTATCGGCGCCGCACTCGCTGTCAGTTTTATCTTTTCATCCGGTTTTGTTAAATCGGTGGCTAAATGGCTGGTGATCGATTTTCAGGTTACCGATCAATGGCTGCCTTTTGCTACCGGACTGGTATTCCTCTTTCCATTACTTCTCTTTGTGTTTTTACTGGAACGCATACCACCTCCTTCCGCATCAGATATACAATCTCGGGTACCACGCGAACCTATGAACCGGCAGGAAAGGAAACAGTTTTTCCGGCAGTTCAGCACTGGTATTGTGTTACTGATCGTGATTTATGTTTTTCTCACTCTCTTCCGGGATATCCGCGATAATTATGCGGCAGATATCTGGCAGGAACTTGGTTTTGGCAGTCAACCTTCTGTATTTACCGCTACTGAAATTCCCATTACCATATTGGTGCTTGCACTGATCAGTTGTATGATGCTGATTAAAAATAACCGGCAGGCATTTATGATTACCCACTGGATCATTGTAGCAGGGTTTCTGATTGCGGGCATCAGTTCTTTGTTATTTGTTTTACAGCTGCTGCCGCCCTTTCAGTGGATGACATGTGTGGGTTTGGGATTGTATATCGGGTATATTCCCTTTAACTGTATTCTTTTCGACCGGATGATTGCCACTTTCCGGCAAACCGGTAATGTGGGTTTTCTGATGTATCTCGCTGATTCGTTTGGTTATCTCGCGAGCGTAGCAGTCATCGTTTCCAAAACTATTTTTAATCCCAGCCTGTCCTGGACAACCGTTTACAGTAATGGTGTGATTCTTCTTTCAGTAGCGGGAATCGCTGCAACGGTTTTTGCGCTCGGATACTTCCATAAAAAATATAAACTCTTATTTAATTGAGCATATATGAATAAACCATCAGCTATTGTAATTGGTGCAGGTATTGTTGGACTGGCTACTGCCAGGGCGCTTTCTCTGAAAGGCTACCAGGTTACGGTGATTGAAAGAAGTGAAAAAGCGGTAGGTGCATCTATCCGTAATTTCGGGATGGTATGGCCGATTGGACAGCCCGATGGGAAACTGTATAACCGTGCTGTCAGAAGCAGGGAGATCTGGAAAGAGATCGCAGATAGTATTGGCCTGTGGTACCACGAAGCAGGTAGTTTACATGTAGCCAACAAAATGGACGAATGGCAGGTATTACAGGAACTGAATGATCACTTCTCTGATAATGGCAGAAATACACAACTGGTATCTCCCGGACAGATCGGCCGGCAGTTCGCTGGTGTAAATACGCCATCTCTGCTGGGTGGATTGTACAGCGATACAGAACTGATCGTAGATCCACGGGAAGCGATTGCAGCCATTCCTTCTTATCTGACAGAATATTTAGATGTCAGCTTTCGCTGGCAAACGCAGGTAAACAGGGTAGAAGCAGGGCAGGTATATATCGGTAACCGGATCATGCAGGCAGACCTGATCTGTATCTGCAGTGGCGCTGATTTTGAAACCTTATATCCCGAACAGTTTACACAAACAGAGATCACACGTTGTAAACTGCAGATGCTGCGGTATACAACCGGCAATAAGGATTGGCGGATCGGCACTTCGGTATGTGGTGGTTTGTCGCTGATACATTATAACAGTTTTAAAGTGGCGCCCTCTTTACCCGATATCAAAAAGCGGTATGAAGCAGAGATGGCCGAATACCTCCAGTGGGGAATTCATGTGATGGTTTCGCAGAATAGCGGGGGGGAACTGACGGTAGGCGATTCGCATGAATATGGTCATACATTTGACCCATTCGACCGGGCCCATATCAACCAGCTGATCACCGGTTATCTTGAGCAGTTCATGGTTACCAAAGACTGGCAGCTGGTGCAATCCTGGAACGGCATTTATCCAAAGATGAAAAATGGCGAAACAGAAGTAATATTGAATCCTGAACCGGGTGTATATATCCTGAATGGATTGGGTGGCGCCGGGATGACACTTTCTTTCGGACTGGCAGAAGAGTTTGCTGCGGGTTTTTGATCACTGAGTTTTATACAAACACGCTATATGAAAAAGATTAGTTTACTGGTAATGCTTTGTTTGCTGACTACAACAGGTTTTTACGCACAAACACTCGCTACACTCGAAGCCAAAAGAATCGGCCTGCCCAATGGCTGGAGTTTAACACCTGTAGGCAAGTCTTTGCCCCTGGGCGATCTGCCACTGAATATCGCCGTTTCTCATACCAAAAAATGGATAGCGGTAACCAATAACGGGCAGAGTAAACATAGTCTGCAATTGATAGATGTGGTTACAGAAAAAGTATTGGATCATATAGACGTACCCAAAGCATGGGTGGGACTGGCCTTTAGTGCTGATGATCAATTTCTCTATACTTCCGGGGGGAATGATAACCGGATCCTCAAATATGCTGTCAAAAACCGTAAACTGGTATTGGCAGACAGCATACAGTTAGGTCTGGCATGGCCGAATAAAATTTCGCCTACAGGACTGGACATCGATCACAGAAAACAGGTTTTATATGTGGTTACCAAAGACAATAACCGTTTATACGTGATAGATCTGCTCACCAAACAGATCAGGAAAGAACTGGCATTACCCGGCGAAGCGTATACCTGTCTTCTATCACCTGATCAGAAAGAACTGTATATCTCCTGCTGGGGTGCTTCGCGGATGCTGGTATACGGTGTAAAAGAACATGCTTTACTGGCTGAGATAGCTGTGGGCAGTAATCCCAATGATTTCTGTCTTACCGCCAACGGCCGTTGGTTATACGTAGCCAATGCCAATGATAATTCAGTGTCGGTGATCGATACCAAACAACGAAAAGTGATTGAAACCCTGAATGCGGCCCTCTATCCTGATGCACCTACCGGCTCTACTACCAATGGAGTAGCGTTAAGTCCGGACGAAAAAACCATTTACATAGCCAACGCAGATAATAATTGCTTATCGGTGTTTGATGTGAGTAGTAAAGGAAGCAGCAAAGCAAAAGGGTTTATCCCTGTGGGCTGGTATCCCACCGCTGTTAAAACGATTGGTGCTAAGATTTATGTAACCAACGGAAAGGGATTTACTTCGCAGGCCAATCCCTATGGCCCTAATCCCATCAATAAAAAAGTACAACTGGGATTCCAGAAAGGGGATATGAATAAACCGCAGGAAGTGCAGTATATCGGTGGACTTTTCAAAGGTACAATGAGTATCATTGCGGCACCTTCCGATAAACAATTGAGTATTTTCTCCCAGGCTGTATATCGGAACTCTCCCTATAGCAAAGCAAAAGAACTGGTATCGCATACCGAAGCAGGTAATCCCATACCACGTAAGGTGGGCGATCCTTCTCCGATCAAATACGTGTTTTATATTATCAAGGAAAACCGAACGTATGACCAGGTGCTGGGCGATATGCCCGAAGGCAACGGCGATAGTTCGCTCTGTTTATTCGGCAAAAAAGTAACGCCTAACCAGCATGCACTGGCCAAAGAATTTGTACTGCTCGATAATTTTTATGTTGATGGCGAAGTGAGTGCCGATGGCCATAACTGGAGTATGGGCGCGTATGCTACAGATTACCTGGAAAAAACCTGGGTAACCAGTTATGGTGGCCGGGGAGGCGATTATGATGCAGAAGGCAATCGTAAAATTGCCAACAATAAAAACGGGTTTATCTGGGATCATGCCAAACGTACCGGTGTGAGTTACAGAACCTATGGCGAGTTTGCAGATGATTATAAACCGAATATTCCGGTACTGAAAGATCATTTCTGTCCCTATTACACCAGCTGGGACGAAAGCGTGCGGGATACAACACGTGTGGGACAATGGAAACGAGATTTTGATTCTTTGTTGTCGAAAAATGCCTTGCCCAGATTAAGCACATTACGTTTGATCAATGATCATACAGAAGGGTTGCGCTTAGGTAAACCCTCACCTTTTGCACATGTGGCCGATAACGATCTCGCAGTAGGGATGTTTGTAGAATACCTGAGTAAAAGTCCGATCTGGAAAGAAAGTGTCGTGTTCATACTGGAAGATGATGCACAGGATGGTCCTGATCATGTAGACGCACACAGGAGTCCGGCCTATGTGGCGGGAGGCCTGGTAAAAAGGGGATTCGTGGATCATACGATGTATTCCACCTCTTCTATGCTGCGAACCATAGAACTGATACTGGGCATTCCGCCGATGAGCCAGTACGATGCCGCAGCCACCCCGATGTGGCGTTGTTTTACCGATCAGGTTAACCTTACGCCGTTTATAGCCAGGCCCGCTGAAGTAGATCTTACGGAAAAAAACACAGGCATGAACGAATGGCAACGGAAAAGTGAAGCTTTTGATTTTTCAAAAGAAGACAGGATCCCTGATCGTGCTTTTACCGAAGTGATCTGGAAAGCGGTGAAAGGACTGGACGCCACCGTACCTGCTCCTAAAAGAGCAGCTTTTGTAAAACTCACAAAAAAAGAGAAGGACGGAGACTAACCTGTTGTTAGTCTTTTGGAAAACGTGTTATCCGGGAAGCTTACGGCCGGCCTGCTGTTACATTGCTGGTAGATGGTTACACTTAATCGAGTGCACTGGGATGCCGTTCTCTTCCACTCTTGAACTCGTCGAAGGAGAAGATCAGGTTGGTCTGGAAATAGTTTTTCCAGGATGGAATATTTAATGTGGACTGGTCAAAACGATTGATCCAGCCACACAGCACCGTGAAATTTTTGTTGAACTGGTATCCCACACCGATAAAGATCCTGTTTTGTTCATAATAAGGTCTTTCATTGGTAACGAATAACTCATTGAAAAGACTGGTATACCAGGTTTTATCCCTGATAACATTGTCGTTGATCGGAATAATGGCATTGACCCGGTACCTGAACCGGTTACGGTAACCGGCGTAGGAAGTGAAACGCTGTTCAATACGATACCTGTGTTCAAGTTTGATCCTGCCGATATTGTTGGTAAGAACCAGCTGTTGCCAGATCCGGAACTCATCATTGATATAAGGTTTTTGAAAATTACCGGTAGACTGCATCGTGCCGTAATGTCCCATTGCAAATAACACGGAAACGGTTTTGGGAAAGTTATATCCTACACCTGCCTTGTATTCGTAATAGTTAAAGTCGTTGATGACTTTTTGAGAACGTACCTGTGCCTCGCCCAATACACTCCACTTTTTATCAAATGTCATTTTGGCGCTGACCACGTTCCAGGTACCCAGGCCGCTGGTTTGTGCAAAAGAGCTGACAGATAAAAATAAAGCCATCATTCCGATGGCTTTACGAATAATAATATACATAGGGAACAAACCTTATCTATGATGTTTAGAGATAATGAAACCATTGTTTGTTCACATCCCAGTTCTCGAATTCTTTCGCTACTTCTGACAGGAATTTGGCACCGATGCTTCCATCCACGATCCGGTGATCGTAACTCATAGAGAGATACATCATGTGTCGGATACCGATCGTATCACCTTCCGCAGATTCCATTACCATCGGGCGTTTTTTGATAGCACCTACGGCCATGATGGCCACCTGTGGCTGGTTAATGATGGGCGTTCCCATCAGGCTGCCAAAAGTGCCTACATTGGTCAGGGTAAAAGTACCGCCCTGCGTGTCTTCCGGTTTCAGTTTATTGTTGCGGGCTGCATCGGCCATATTGTTCACTGCTTTGCTTAGACCCACAATATTCAATTGATCAGCGCCTTTGATCACCGGCACAATGAGGTTGCCGGTTGGTAAGGCCGTGGCCATGCCGATATTGATATCTTTTTTGATGATGATATTATCTCCATCCAGCGAACAGTTGATCAGCGGGAAACGTTTGATCACTGTTGCAATACATTCCAGGAACATCGGCGTGAACGTAAGTTTGGTGCCTTCGCGGCGTTCAAATTCATCTTTCACTTTCTGACGCCATAATACCATATGCGTAACATCGGCTTCGGCAAAACTGGTTACATGCGGACTGGTTTGTTTGCTGCCCACCATGTGTTTGGCAATGAGCTTGCGCATCCTGTCCATCTCAACAATCTCCGTGGCACCGGATAAAACAACGGTAGCCGGATCGGATGATTTGCCCGAATAGGAGGCAGGCGTATAACTGCTGGTGATCACCGCCGGAGCTGTTGCGATCTGAACAGCCGTTGTGGTATTGATCTTGGTAGCAGGCGAACTCGGAACGATATTTTCAGAAACAGTAGCCGCTGTATAAACAGGAACGGTACCTGCTTTTTTATCGGCCACATATTGCAGAATGTCTTTTTTGGAAACCCTACCGTCATTACCTGTTCCGGGAATTCTTTCCAGCTCACTCAACGGAATATTTTCGCTGTTGGCGATATTGAGAACGAGCGGGGAATAAAAACGGTTAGCGGCAGGTTTGGCAGCAGGTATCGACGCTTCTGCTGGTGCCGGTGTATACGGAACTTCAGGTGTTTCGGGCTGGGCGTAAAAGGCTTCTGCCATGGCTGGCGCTGCCTGTGCGGGTTCTGCAGCTTCGCTAACAGGCGCCGCAGCCGGTTGTGCCGGTTCGGGACTGCCTGCATTGTCAGCAGCTTCCTGTCCGGTACGGATGCGGGCAATCACGGTACCGATAGGTACCACATCGTTGCTGTTAAATAAAATCTCGGTAATCACACCCTCTGCGGTAGAAGGTACTTCGCTGTCTACCTTATCGGTAGCAATATCCAATACGGTCTCGTCCTGTTTTACAGTGTCGCCAACCTGTTTGTGCCATTTCAGGATTGTGGCTTCCATGATACTCTCGCCCAGTTTGGGCATTACCAGTTCAGCAATTGCCATACTATCGTGCTGTTTTAATTCGGATATGGTTCTATTCTCTGTTTAGCGCTTTCCTTCCTACCGCACAGTAAAATACACACAGAAAACGAAAGTGCAAATGTATCGGTTGCAATGCAAAAACGAACACCTGTTAGCGCTTTTCCTTGATAAAGATACGCAAAAGGTTCAGCGCATTGGTAGCGGTTAATTCAATATTCCTTCTGCGGTCGAACCGGAAGTTGAACAGCTGGGTTACCACCCTGTCCTGATCAGCTACGGCTACCCATACCATACCCACCGGTTTTTCGGCGGTAGCGCCATCCGGCCCCATGATACCGCTCACGGCAATGGAATAATCAGTCTGCATCAGTTCTCTCACGGATCTGGCCATTTGTTTTACAGTGTCTTCGCTGACCGCACCCACGGTTTGCAGGGTTTCTGCCGGTACATGCAGCATAGTTTCCTTGATGCGGTTGGCATAACTAACCACACTGCCCGTAAAATATACAGATGATCCGGGATGGGATGTCATGATATGGGCAATATACCCACCGGTACAGCTTTCGGCGGTAGAGAGGGTCTTGCCGCTCTCTTTCAACATTCTGGCCACTACCTGTTCCATGGGCAGGTCTTCGTCTATTACGAGGTAGTCTTTCACTTTTTCTTTGAATCCTTCAAAATGCTGGTCGATCTCTTTTATCAGTGCCGCCTTATCAAATCCAAAAGCGGTCAAGCGTAATCTTACCATGCCATAATTAGGCAGGTAAGCCAGCTTAATATGGGCAGGTAAAGCTTCCTCGATCTCCTGCACCAGGTTGGCCAGATACGATTCGCCGATGCCGGCGGTAAGCAGGGTACGGTGTTCAATAAAACCCGTCTGAAACAGTTCCGGAATTTTCGGCAGCACTTCATTCGTCATCAGCCATTTCATCTCATGCGGTACGCCCGGCAGGGAAACAAAAATGGTTCCATCCTTTTTAAATAACATACCGGGTGCCGTGCCCCGCTGGTTCAGCAGAACTGAACAAACATCCGGCACTTCGGCCTGTTTGGCATTGCGCTCTATCATGGGGCGCTTGAGGATATGCTCGAAAATATGGGTGATATGCTGCAGGGTAGGTTCGTGTACCACCATCTTACCCCCAAAATAATCGCAGAGCAGGGGTTTGGTGATATCGTCGGCAGTAGGACCCAGTCCGCCGGTTATGATCACCAGCGATACTTCTTTACTTTCCGCATCCAGTGCCTGCCAGATGTCTTCCCGCACATCGCCCACGGCCACACGGTGTTTCAACGAAATGCCCACTTTATTCAATTCCTGGGCTATCCAGGCACTGTTGGTATCAATCACTTGTCCGATCAATAATTCATCTCCAATGGTGATGATGGATGCAAAAACTTTTTCCATAGTCTGCTTAAGCTTAATTTTAGTGCAAGGTAAAGGGCAATTATGAAAACAGGCTATTGGGTTATTTGTTTATGTATCTATTCGTTTTCCCTGGCGGCGCAACCCGTGAAAGAAAGGTTGGCAAAAGCAGTGGATATTCTGCAGTCAGACCCGCAAATGAAACATGCCCTGCTGGGTTTGCAGGTCATCAATGCGCAAACAGGCGATAAAGTATTTGAAGTAAATGCGCAAACAGGCTTAGCACCAGCCAGTTGTCAAAAAATAATTACCAGCGTAGCGGCGTTGGAATTACTGGGCCCGGCTTACCGGTATGAAACTTTGCTGGGGTATACGGGTAAGCTTTCGAAGAATACTTTACAGGGAGATCTGTACCTGCTGGGCAGCGGCGACCCCAGTCTGGGCAGCTGGCGCTATGATTCTACCAGAGAAGACCGGCAAATGCAGGAGTTGACAAAAATGCTTACGCAGAGTGGCATTCGTAAAATAACAGGAAACCTGGTGGGTTATAGTGGTAAATGGGAGCAGGAAACCTTACCCGGTGGCTGGATCTGGGATGATATCGGTAATTATTACGGAGCCGGTACATCGGCGCTGAACTGGCATGAGAACCAGTACGACCTGATTCTGCGTTCAGGAAAAAACATAGGCGATACAGTGGAGATCATCGAAACCCGACCTGCGCTTACCGGAACAAACCTGCAAAGTCAGTTACTGGCCGCAGCCAAAGGCACGGGCGATAATGCCTATATCTATCTGCCCCCTTTTGCCAGCCAGGGTTTTGTGAGAGGTACCATACCGGTAGAAGAAAAAGCCTTCGTGATCTCCGGATCCTTTCCTGATCCTGCTTTACAAACAACCAATACGCTGAAGCAATCGCTGGAACTGACCGGGATCCGTTTGCAAGGAGTAAATGTTTCTTACGATAAAGCCCTGCCACAGGTAAAAAACCTCGGAAAACTCATGTCTCCCCGGCTCGATAGCCTGAATTACTGGTTTATGCGCAAAAGTATTAACCTCTATGGAGAAGCTTTTCTGAAAACGATTGCCTTTGAAAAAACAGGAAGGGGGAGTACTGATAAAGGGGTGGGACTGGTAAAAAAATTCTGGAAGGAGCAGGGCATCCATTCTGCAGCTTTGCAGATCATTGATGGCAGTGGTTTATCTCCCCAGAACCGGGTCACGGCAGATGCATTGGTGCAGGCACTGCAATACGCCCGCGGTAGAAGCTGGTACCCCGCTTTTTATGAATCCTTGCCTTTTTTTAACCAGATGAAACTGAAGAGCGGTACCATTGGCGGCACCAAGAGTTTTGCGGGTTACCATACTTCCCGAGAGGGCGTAACGTATACAGTGGCCATCATCATCAATAACTATGATGGATCGGCCGGGGAGATCGTAAAGAAAATGTTCCGGATACTGGATGAACTTAAATAAATACACGCTTCAATCCCTGCGCATATAGCGGGCTATTGCAGGCAAGGGCTGATAAAAACGATATCTTCAACCAAACATAACCTTCATGAAAGAGCAAAACTACAGTAACCATACCCAGTATGTTCCCGGGTATCATTATCTCACCGCCACAGGGATCCTGGCTTTGCTGATCGGTTCCTTTATCAATCTGTCGCATTCTGCCAAAGAGAACCTGTATTCCGCTTCGCTGATCTGCCTGATCAGTCTGATCCTCTGTTTGTTTTTCTGGTACATGCGGGCTTTTGCCTTAAAAGCACAGGACCGGGCCATCCGTGCAGAAGAGAATTTCCGGTATTTTGTGCTTACCGGGAAAACTTTACCTAAGTCGCTCCGCATGAGCCAGATCATTGCGCTGCGCTTTGCGAGTGATGAGGAACTGGTGGAACTGGCTGCCCGGGCTGTGAATGAAAACTTAAAAAGTAACGAGATCAAACAGGCCATCCGGAACTGGCGTCCCGACCATCACAGGGCCTGATCTGTAAAAAAGGGTGTTAATTTTTCCTTCAGTTCTGCCGGTAATCCGATCCATTTGCCGGTATGGCTATCGATAAAGAAAAGAACTACTTTCCCCGTGGTCAGTAGTTTTTTTCTTTCATTATATACCTCATGGTGAAACTCGATCTGGTGTTTGGCGGGTAATTCTTTCAGGATCGTTTTGATGGTAATCAGGTCGTCGTAATGCGCTGGCCGCAGAAACCTCGCTTCCATTGATACCACCGGCATCCGTACGCCCATCTCCTCCATTTTTTTATAGGTAAATCCGAGTTCCCGGATGCATTCTGCACGACCCACTTCAAAGTACTGGGCATAGTTGCCGTAATACACGATATCCATCTGGTCAGTTTCGGCATAACGCACCCGAACGGTGGTGATATGTTCGTACATGGGATCTTAATTTGTTGACAAACTTACGCCCCTTATCTGTTTTTCCACAAATGATGGAATGATGTTTGCTTACAAATCCCGAATACTACCTTTAAAACAGGTTTTCGCTTTTCATTAAGAAACAAAGGGAAATCTTTGCCGCGTTGCTTCGTTTAAAGAGTAGTAAAATATTGGTGTTTTAGCCCGACACAGGATATAAACAGATGTAAACCGTTCCTTGCACTATGAAGAAAACATTTCGCATACTCCTTTTTGTATGGTTGACTGCCAATGGCACCTCGCTGCAGGCACAGCTTACCAAAATACACCTGGATCCGGATGCTGCCTTCAAACGGGCCAAAGACCTGTACCAGAAAGAACAGTTCAGCCTGGCCTATCCTGTATTCAAACAGGTGTACAACGATGAAGCAGGGCAGGGGCAGAACAGCGATTTCATCAAACTGGAAAGCCGCTACTATTATATCATCTGCGGACTGCAGTTAAACGATAGTACCGCGGTACCCCTTGCTACCCGTTTTATTGAACAGGAGAATACGCCCGCCCGCATACAGATGATGCGTTTTCATCTCGGCGAATACTATTACCGCCAGCAGGATTTTACCCATGCGCAGGAACAATATGCGGCTACCGGCATTGCTAACCTGAGTAACCGCGAGATCGCTGATATGAAATTTCATCAGGCTTATGGTTATTTTCTGACACAGGATTTTGAGAAAGCCAAACCTTTGTTCAATGCCATCCGCCAACTGCCGGCCGATCCCAATTATCTGGATGCGAATTATTATTTTGGTTTTATCTGTTTCAACGATAAAAATTACCAGCTGGCACTGCAGAGTTTCCAGATAGCGGAGAAGCTGCCTGCTTACCAGCCGGTAATCCCTTTTTATATAGCCGAGATTTATTATTTCAGTGGCGATAAACAAAAAGCACTCCAGTACGGAGAAGCGGCTTTGCAGAAAAGCGGGTTGTTTTATGAATTGCAACTGAAACAACTGGTAGGACACCTCCTGTTTGAAAAACGCGAATTTGCCAAAGCCCTGCCTTACCTGCAGCAATATGTATCTGCCAACCAGAAAGTGCGCAGGGAAGATCTGTATGAACTATCGTTCTGTTATTACGAAGCCAAAGACTGGTCACGTTCCATCGAAGGATTTAAACAACTGGGTGGTGCCCAGGATTCGCTGGCCCAGAACAGTATGTACCTGCTGGCCGATGCTTATCTCAAAACCAATGACAAAGCCAATGCCCGAACGGCCTTCCAGTTCTGTGCAGCCAATAACAGTAATGCGGTACAGAAAGAAGTGTCTGCCTATCACTATGGCAAACTCTCCTATGAACTGGGTTATATGGATGCAGCGTTGAAATCTTTTCAATCGTTTCTGGATGTGTACCCCAAATCGGCGTACACGCAGGAAGCCAAGGAACTTTTGGTGAATACCCTGGCCAATACCAGTAATTACAAAGAGGCATTGAAACTATACGAAAGTCTGGGTGTGAAAAGTGATTTGGTGATCAAACTATATCCAAGACTGTTATACGGAAGTGCGGTGGAACTGATCAACGACCAGCAGATAGACCAGGCAGATCTCTTACTCACCAAACTGCTGCAGGTGCCTTATAACACTGCTCAGTTGCCGTTGGCTTATTTCTGGAAGGGAGAGATCGCTTACCGCAAAGCAGAAACAGAAGCTTCTGTCGCATTTTTCCTTAATTACTTAAAGAATCCGGTTACCAATGGAGAAGTGAATCCGGTGAATGCGAAATACAGCCTGGCCTATGGTTACCTGAAAAGTGAGCAGTATCCGCTGGCCAAAAACTATTTTGAACAGATTACCAGAACCGTGTCTGCAACTTCTACACAGATAGAACAGGATGCTTACCTGCGTGCGGCAGATTGTTATTTTATGAGTAAGGATTTTAAGCAGTCGCTGAAAATGTACGAAACGGTACAATCCCTCCAACTGGCATCGGCTGATTATGCGCTGTACCAGAAAGGTATTATTGCCGGTGCCATGAATAAGAATCCGGAAAAAATCAGCCTCTTACAGTCCATCGAAAAAATATATCCCTCTTCCGCACTGGTGCCCGATGCCCAACTTGAAGTAGCCAATACCTATCTGGCGGATGAAAATTACCAGGCAGCCATTGCCCCTTTGCAGAAGCTGGTGGGTAATCCGCAGGCCGCTGCTATGGGTCCACAGGCATACCTGAAACTGGGGGTGGCTTATTTTAACCTTGACCGGAACGATGAATCGCTGAAAAGCTTTCAGAAACTGGTAACCATGCATCCGAATACACAGGAGAGTACTGATGCCATCGATTATATCCGGAACATTTTTGTAGAGAAACAACAGCCCGGTGATTTTGCGGCTTTCATGAAACAGAATGGTAAACCCATCACTGATACAGAAGAAGATTCGCTTACATTCCGATCGTATATGCTGCGCTATGAAGCCAAAGACCTGGCCGCTGCCAAAACCGGTTTTGCTTCTTATCTGGCTAAATTTCCCGAAGGCAGGTATTCTCTCGAAGCCAATTATTTGTTAGCCGAAATGCTGATCAACAACAAAGCCAATACAGAAGCCCTGCCGTTTTACAAAGCGGTGGCCGATCGTTCACAGAACAAATATGCAGAGCGAAGCACGTTACAGGCAGCCAGGATCTATTATTTTGATCTGAAAGATTATCCCAATGCCACTAAATATTTTACACAGCTGAAATCCATTGCTACCCAGCAGGAAAACCGACTGGAAGCCATGCGCGGCCTGTTACGCTGCCAGTTTAAAGCGCAGTCATGGAAAGAAGCCGCCACCAATGCAGCAGAGTTATTACTGGAGAAAGGGATTGCTACAGACGACCGTATGATGGCCAGCATGGTAGTGGCCAAGAACCACCAGTTGGGTAATGAAGCAGAACCCGCCATTGGCGCTTACAAACAGGTGATCGCTGCCGGTAAATCGGAATATGCAGCAGAAGCGCAGTATCGTATCGCAGAGATCCTGTTGCAACAGAACAAACTGGCAGAAGCGGAAAAAGCAGCTTTTGAAGTGATCAAAAAAATGGGTTCGTATGATCATTGGGTAACCCGTAGTTATATTCTGCTGGGCGATGTATTTGTACAGCAGAAAGACTGGTTTAATGCCGAAGCCACTTTTAAAAGTATTGTAGAGAATGCCACCATAGCCGAACTGAAAACAGAAGCACAACAGAAACTGGATAAAGTACTGGCAGAGAAAGCAAAAACCAACCAAGTTGAACAACAGTAAAGCAGACCCCTACATGAAATATATCATCAGAACGATAGTGATCCTTTTGCTGGCAGCTTTTGCAGTGGGTTCTGTGCAGGCACAGAAAAAGAAGACCCGTAAAAAAGTCCGTACGCAGAAAACGGCCCCCAAAAAGAAAAAGACCAGCCGCAAAACGGCAACGGTAAAACCCGCTGTCAAATCAGCCAGGCCGGCTGCAGAAAAAACAGAAGAGCTGTCTTCGCAATTATCCAAAGAAGGCCTGGGCGATACCGCTTCACCCAAAGTGGTTACCATTACCTCGGCTTTCAAACCCTACCTGAAAAATGCGGCCAAAGTGAATTTTACGGCGGCCACACCGGTCATAGATTCTTCCCGCATGCCGGTGAGTTATACCATTCCTTCGCAAAACCTGTTTTTTTCCTACCAGCCGGTTCCTATCAAACCATTGGCACTGGGTATTGATTCAGGCTACGAATGGGAAAACCACCAGTATATCAAAGTAGGGGCCGGTAATTTCAGTTCTTACCTGGCAGAAGCAGGTTTCTCCTTTGGGGATGGTCAACGCTCCATTACCCAGGTGCGGGCTGATTTTCTTACGTCAACCGGTCACCTCTATGCACAACAGGCAGCTAAATGGGGACTGGAAGTGATTTCCGTATTTAATACGGCTACGGAACACGAATGGACGGCCAATCCGTATTATCGTAGCACCACGCAATACCATTACGGATTTGAACCGAGCACGCTCAGTTTTCCGAAAGACCAGTTACTGGAAAGATATTCCACCATTGGCGTAGACCTGGGTATGCAGAATAAAAAAGCCAATGCTTTCGGCATCACCTATCATCCGCAACTGAAAGTATCCCGTTTCTTTAATAATTCGGAGGCACACGAAAACAGTATACAACTGAAAGCGCCCATCAACAAAGCCTTTGGTGACAAATTTGCGTTTGACCTGGGACTCACGGCAGATATGTCAACCGCCCGTTTCCCCATGATACCGAATGAACTGGTGTTGAAGAATAATCTCTATTATGTCAATCCTTCCATCCAGGTGAATACGCCGAATTTGAAACTGAACCTGGGGGTACAACCTTCCTGGGATAACAAACAGTTTGCAGCTTTGCCCAATCTGACTGTGCAGGCCAAAATGACGGAGATTAACCTGGTACTCGAGGCCGGATGGGTGGGTTATTTCCAGAAAAATACTTTCCGTTCACTGGCCGGGTTTAATCCCTGGATCGGTTCACTAACCGGTTTACAGAATACGAAGATCACCGAACAATATGCCGGTATCAGGGGCGCAGGAGGCGATCATTTCACTTACCAGGTAAAAGCCTCTTTACTGCGTTTCCGTAACCAGCCGTTATTCCTCAATAATAATACCGATGGCAAAAGTTTTGACGTGGTATACGAACCCGACATGAAAGCCGTTCGTTTACATGGCGAAATGAGTTATACGGTGCAGGAAAATATTTCTTTTACAGCCGGAGCGAGTTTTACTGATTACAGTTCTTTAACCGTTAATAAAAAAGCCTGGGGTTTATTGCCCCTGGAAGCCAACGGTTCAGTAAAATGGAAAATGCTGAAAGACCTGCAGCTAAAAGCTGATCTGTATCTCTGGGATGGAAACGCCTACAGAACCAAAACCATGGAAGAAAAAAAGGCGGCAGCAGTGGCTGATATCAACCTCGGAGCTGAATTTACGGTGATGCCGCGACTGAATCTCTGGTTACAGATGAACAATGTACTGAACAACACTTACCAGCGCTGGAACCAATATAGTGTCCTGGGCTTTACTATTTTAGGAGGAGTTGTATATTCGTTCCGGTAATCAACCGTCATCATGTTTCAGATCCTGCATAAATACCTTGTTTTACATCACCACCTGGTAGTGCCACAGGTAGGACTTTTTTATGTGGAGAAAGAGCCTGCTGTTTACGAGGAAAATACGGGCCTATTGTCGGCACCCCGTCCGCTGATTCGTTTCGAACAGAAGCACCAGTCGGGTACCGATAAACTTTTTTTTGAATTCCTCACCCGCGAAACGGGACTGGAAGAATCCGCCGCTATCCGCGATTATCTCGAATTTGCCAATGGATTACAGGCAGAACTGAAGGAGAACAAAACGGCGACATGGAAGAGTGTAGGCACATTGTTCCTGGCAGACAATGATGAGATCCGTTTCGAAAGAGCTACTGATCTGCAGGAACTGTTGCCGCCCGTAGCTATCGCAGGTATCGGGGCTGTTGATGGAGCTGCTTTGTCTGATGAAGAGGAGACAGAAGCCCCGAAAGATTACTGGTGGTATTATGCTATTATTTTACTGATCCTGGGCCTGGGTGCACTTGCCTATTATTATATCTGATTCTCCCAATCTTATGCCTGAACTGATCCATTATGCTCATTGCCCCATTTGCGGTTCTGCTGCGGTTTATCCGGCCTTGTCGGCAAAAGACTATACGGTTTCAGGCGAGCAGTTCGAGATCTGGCACTGCGATGATTGTACGGGCCGTTTTACCCAGCGGGTTCCGGTACTGGCAGACATCGGGCCTTATTACCAATCCAGCAGTTATGTGTCACATTCAGATACGGAAAAGGGATTGGTAAACCGCCTCTATCACCTTGTCAGAAATTATACACTCAAGAGCAAACGCAGACTGGTGCAGGAAGTGACTGGTAAAGAAACCGGCACTTTGCTGGACGTAGGTGCCGGAACAGGTGCTTTCTCCCATACCATGTTGCTGGCAGGCTGGGATGTTACTGCACTGGAACCGGATGATACGGCCAGACAGAACGCAAAGAATAAATACGGCCTTGATCTCTCATCACCCGATCAGTTATTTTCTCTCCCTGCTCATCGTTTTGACGCTATTACCATGTGGCATGTACTGGAGCATGTACACGATCTGCAGGGATACCTGAAACAGTTTCATGCTATTTTGGCGCCGGGTGGGCGTTTACTGATTGCCGTGCCCAATTATACCAGTTATGATGCAAAAGTATATGGCGAATACTGGGCGGCGTATGATGTGCCGCGGCATCTGTATCATTTCTCTCCCAAAAGCATGGAGATACTGGGCCGGGCCCATGGTTTTCACCTCGCCGATACCCAAGCCATGTGGTTCGATAGTTTTTATGTATCCATGCTGAGCGAGCAATACCGCAATGGCAGTGCCAATATCTTCGGTGCCGTCTGGAATGGGTTACTCTCAAACCTGAAAGCCCTCTTCAACCGGAAAAAATGCAGTTCGGTGATCTATGTGTTCGTTAAAAAATAGAAGGAGTTACTGAAATTTCACTTCAAACAGCTTGGGCCAGTGTTTGCCCGTGATAAAAAAACGTTTGCCAACACTGTCATAAGCAATGCCGTTTAATACCTCATTTGTAGCCTGTGATTCATCGCTGATGGCGCCGGGTGCATATTTGTTCAGCACATAAGAGAAATCGGCCTGCGCCACTACTTTACCGGTGGCAGGATCAATCTTCACTATTTTATTAGTGAGCCATACATTGGCATAGATGAATCCATCCACATATTCCAGTTCATTGATATTCACGAGTGGACCATTGTTATCCGTAACAGCCACTGTTTTCACAATCTGAAAAGTCTCCGGATCGCGGTAATAGAGATTATTGCCACGGTTATTGTTGATCAGGTATTTGCCATCGTTGGTCATGCCCCAACCTTCTCCCTCATAATTAAACTCTTTGATCTTTTTGAAGGTCTTGAAGTCGTACACAAAACATTTGCCATGCTCATAGGTAAGCTGGTAAATTCTGTTGTTAAATATGGTAATACCTTCTCCAAAATGTTCTTTGGGCAGATCAATCTTCTGGATGTCTTTGCCAGTTGTTAAGGAAACCCTTGCGAGTTTACTTACGCCGTAATTACCGGTGCTTTCATATAACGTAGAATCATGCCATTCCAGTCCTTCGGTATACGAACCGGTATTATGCGGATACACATTGGTGATCGTATAATTCATCACCGCCGGTACATTATTACCGGCAGGTAAACCGGAACCGTTTTCTGTTGCTGCATTCTGGCAGCCTGCCAGTAAACCCAATAAAATAAAACCGGTAAAGACTTGTTTCATACGCGGAAGTTGCGATAAAAATAAATAAGTTGGGCGTACGGTTCGTTAAAAATAATCTAACAAGCCCGCGCTGAGTTGTTCGGCTACCACCGGGGTTAAAGCTACCCCCATTCCGTTGCAGGCAATAGCGGCGGTAACTCCTTCACGCACAAGTGCGGTATACGGACGTTTATCGGTGGTAAAACCCATCACCCCGCTCCAATGGTATTCAATAGTATATGCAAAAGAGGGGTGCATGTGTTGGGCAAGGAAATTTTCCAATGCCTGACGTACCGTAGCGGAACCCGAAAGGTCGGTGGTGGCTTCTTCCTCAAAAGCGCTGTTACGGGCACCACCCAGTAAAATCCGGTTGCCGAGATTTCGCCAGTAATAAAAACCCTCATCAAAATGGAAAGTACCTTTCATCGGCAAACCCGGAACAGGAGAGGTTACAATTACCTGCCCACGGGCCGGTTCTATTCTGGCTTCCGGTGCCAGTTCGCTGGTAAAAGCATTGGTGCAGAGTAATACATGGGCTGCTGTAAAAGTTTGGTTTTGCAGGGTGTTGAGCTGCATACTGGCAGACAGTTTTTCTATACCGGTTACCTGTATTCCGTACAAAATAGTTACACCGGCAGCCTGCACTTTCTGTGTCAGTGCCTGCACCAGTTTGCCACTGTGTAAAGCGGCTTCGGTTACATTTTCTACCAGTGTATCAAATCCCTGCAGACCCATTTCTGCCAACTTATGATCGGTTTGCTGAAATATAGCTTTACTGCCGGTGATCTCCTGCAGCAAACTGTTCAGCCAGTTGAGTTTATCCGGCAGTAATGCCCGGTTTTTATAATCACGATTAATACATTCATACCCGCCACAGGCATCAAACCCGATCTGTTCATCTGTAAAATGTGTGCGGATCTTCTGAATACCCTTATAGCGCATTTCTGCTACGGCCAGCATGGCATCAGGGCCCAGGGTATCTGCATCGTGTAGTAATTCTGTCGGACTCCCAAAGCAGGCAAAACCGGCGTTACGGGTAGACGCACCCAGGGGTGTGGTATTTCTTTCCAGGATAGTAATGCGAAGAGAAGGGCGGTGTTTCTTCAGCTCAAGTGCGGTCCATAGACCCATAAGACCTGCCCCCACAATTACGAGGTCTTGCGGAGCATAATAGCTCTCTTTTTCCCATATAGACAGGTTCGCAATCATCATTCATTGGTCCCGTCGGAACGCTACAGCGGTCTGACGGGTAATAAAGTGGTCTGACAAGTATAAAAACACTAAAGCGGTCTGATGGGAGTTAAAACCCTCATGCCGCTTTAGCAACCCTCATGCCGCTTTAGCGTCACGAGGGTTTTTTTATACATTAAAACGGAAATGCATCACATCACCATCCTTCACCACGTATTCTTTTCCTTCAATGCGTAAGCGGCCATTCTCGCGGCAGGCGGCTTCACTTCCATATTTCACAAAATCTTCGTAAGCGATCACTTCGGCTTTGATAAAACCTTTTTCAAAATCAGTATGAATCACACCGGCAGCCTGCGGGGCTTTCCAGCCTTTGTGGATGGTCCATGCCCTTACTTCCTGTACACCAGCAGTAAAATAGGTATCCAGGTTCAGCAGTTTATAGGCAGAAGTAATCAAACGGTTCAACGCCGGTTCGGTCATTTTGTATTCTTCCATGAACATCTGCTTGTCTTCTGCAGATTCCATCTCAGCAATCTGGGCTTCAATATTGTTACACATCACAATCACTTCTGCACCTTCTTCTTTGGCAGCAGCAGCAAGTGCTTCCGAGTATTTGTTGCCTGTGTGCATGCTGGCTTCATCAACATTGGCCACATACAAAACGGGTTTGTCTGTCAGCAGAAACAGGTCTGCCACCACGGCTTTTTCTTCTTTATCCAATCCCAGCGTATGAATATTTTTTCCTTTCTCCAGGTGTTCTTTGCAACGGTTCAGGATCTCAAATTCGGCTTTGGCCTTGGTATCGGTTCCTACACGCGCCATTTTTTCTACACGCTGCCATTTTCTTTCCACGCTCTCCAGGTCCTTCAGCTGTAATTCTGTTTCAATGATCTCTTTGTCGCTGATGGGGTTAATGGCGCCTTCCTCGCGCAGTACATTCTCGTCTTCAAAACAACGGATCACGTGGATGATGGCATCCACTTCGCGGATATTTCCCAGAAATTTATTACCCAATCCTTCACCCTTGCTGGCGCCTTTTACCAGTCCCGCAATATCCACGATCTCCATCTGCGTAGGCAGAATACGTTCCGGCACTACCAGCTCTGCCAGTTTGTTCAGGCGCGCATCCGGCACTTCTACCAGTCCCACATTGGGCTCAATGGTACAGAAACGGTAATTGCTGGCCTGTGCTTTGGCACTATTGCTCACCGCATTAAATAAGGTTGATTTACCAACGTTCGGTAATCCCACGATCCCTGCTTGTAAAGCCATCTAAGTACAATTTTATAGGTTCCGACTGTGAAGTATGGGCCCGGCAGCCATTCTTATATCAGCTGCTGTTGCGTCGCACACTTCTGGGTCCGGTACCCTGCTCATCAAAAATTTGAGCCGCAAATATAGCCCGATTTTGGGGCAATCCGGTTACAATTTGTCAGTTGCCAAGCAAGCACTGGCTTACCTGCTATTGTCTCTGTTCCCTTTGTTTGCATCTCATTTTACATTTCCGGTATTTCCTGTTTACCAAATCCCTGATTTGCCTGCTGAATTCAGTATTTTCACCCTTTAAACTACCCCTATGGCACTGAACTATGTCTGGATCGTTTTTTTTGTGGTGGGTCTGGTGATTGCCCTGTTTCGGCTGATCGTTTTTCATGACTATGAGATCTTTAAAAAACTGGTAGAAGGTATTTTTGATGCCTCCAAATCTTCTGTGATGGATATCGGCCTGCCCTTAATCGGTGCCATGACTTTTTTTATGGGTCTGATGAACATTGGCGAAAAAGCCGGTGCTGTTAATTTCCTGGCAAGGATTCTGAATCCTTTTATGAAGCGCCTGTTTCCCGAAGTGCCGGATAAACACCCAGCCATGGGACAGATGGTCATGAATTTCAGTGCCAATATGCTCGGACTCGATAATGCGGCCACTCCCTTTGGGTTAAAAGCCATGGAGAGCCTGCAAACACTGAATCCAACTAAAGAAACGGCGAGTAATGCACAAATTATGTTTTTGGTGCTGCATACCAGTGGACTCACCCTCATACCGCTCTCCATCATTGCTTACCGCGCCAGCGGGGGCAGTACCAATCCTACCAGTGTATTTGTGCCGTTGATGCTGGCAACAACCGTAGCCACCATTGCCAGTATCATTATTACCGGCATCTACCAACGGTTACGTTTTGATAAAGTGTTGATCTTTTGGCTGGGGGGTATTATTCTCAGTATTGGTTTGTTTGCCATGTTTATTTACAGCCTGCCTTCGCAGAAAAATGTTCCCGAGCCAAGTCTGTTTACCAAAGAAACCTTCAGTAATGTGCTTGGTAACTGCATCCTCTTTTTTATCATTTCAGCCTTTATCATTGGAGGATTCATTAAGAAAATCAATGTGTTTGATGCGTTTATTGAAGGTGCCAAACAGGGTTGGGATGTGATCATCAAAGTCATTCCTTACCTCGTAGGCTTACTCGTGGCCATTCGTGTATTCCGCGACAGTGGTGCGCTGGAAGCCATTATCAATGGCATCAGCTGGTGTTTTGTGCAGGTGGGCATTACAAGCGATTTTGTTCCTGCTTTACCGGTAGCCATCATGCGGCCATTCAGTGGGGGAGGTGCCCGTGGCCTGATGCTGGATATTTTCAAAGTACATGGTGCCGATAGTTTTATCGGTCAGCTGGCTTCTACTTTCCAGGGAAGTGCCGATACTACTTTTTATATCATCGCCCTTTATTTTGGCAGTGTGGGTATCAAAAAAGTGCGGTATGCGATCTGGGCGGGAATGCTCGCAGATCTATTGGGTGTGATTGCTGCGATCGGGATTGCGTATATCTTCTTTAAATAGCCTACTAACTTTTGGAAAGTTCTCAACTTTCCAAAAGTTTCAGCAGCCGTTCAGTAAGCACTTGCACACCCACTGTTGCCGGTGCTTCAATGGCGGAAAGATGGGCGATAGAACCTGTTTGCGGGATTGATTTATCAATGATGAATTTGGGAATGGATGCCGGCGCAAATCTCAGCAATCCCGCGGCGGGATACACTGCCAGCGATGTTCCTATCACCACAAAAATATCTGCCATCGAACTGATATCCGCAGCCAGTTCAATCATCGGAACCGGTTCTTCAAACCATACGATATGGGGGCGCAACTGTCCGCCATCCGGTGCAAGATCACCAAGACGGATATCATCCCTGATCTCATACACTTCCGAATCATACCCGATTGGCAGATCATGTCCTGATACTAAACTGCTTCGCATTTTAAAAATCTCGCCATGCAGGTGCACTACGTTTGTACTGCCGGCTCTTTCATGCAGATCATCTATATTCTGCGTAATGATGGTTACCTCAAAATGCTTTTCCAGTTCAGCCAGTCCTGTATGTGCAGCATTGGGTACTGCGTTTGCCACATCTTTCCGCCGCATATTATAAAAGTCAAGTACCAACTGTGGATTGTTGGCCCAGCCCCGGGGAGAAGCTACTTCGTATACATCATATCCCTCCCACAAACCATCGCTGTCGCGGAAAGTACGCAGGCCGCTTTCTGCGCTGATGCCTGCGCCGGTAAGTACTACCAGTTTCTTTTTTTGCATGATGCAAAGTTGAAAGCTGAGAAATATTTGAAATACCACTAACTAACTAACTAACTAACTAACTGTCAGGCCGCTTTAGCGTCCCGACAGTTAGTGGGCCATTTCCATAATGATCTTCCATTCTTCTTCCCGCACGGCACCTACAGAAAGCCTTCCCAGCCGCACCAGATCCATATTGGCCAACCGTTTATCGGCTTTGATCTGTGCCAGTCCTACCGGCTTCTTCAATTTCTTAAAAGGCTTAAAATCCACTACCAGCCAGGCGGGATCTTCGGTGGTAGGGTCCTGGTAGGCTTCTTTCACCACTTTGGCAATGCCCACGATCTCCATGCCTTCATTACTATGGTACCAGAAAGCGAGGTCTCCTTTCTTCATGGCCCGTAAATTATTTCTGGCTGCATAATTGCGAACCCCGTCCCAGAAAGTCTGACCGTCTTTTTCAAACTGGTCCCAACTGTATTTGAATGGCTCGGATTTGATTAACCAATAATTCATGGTAATTAAAAATTAGCAATTAGAAATTAAAAATTTGTAAGGGTTTTAATCAAAGCCCGCTACACTTCGAAATATAGTGGCCTGTAGCATAACAGCGGTGTTTGGCACCAGAAGCAATTATTAATTTCTAATTGCTAGTTAATAACTACCATCCGCTGGCGAGTACATCTGCCAGGTGCATCACCTGCAAACCGGAGCCTTTGTGTTTGGCGCAGCCGTCTATGTGCATCAGGCAGCTCATGTCTGTACTAACAATATAATCAGCGCCGGTAGCAGCGGCATTCGTGGTTTTCTGATCGCCCATGGCAATACTGATGGGTTCGAATTTTACGGCAAAAGTTCCGCCAAAACCACAACAGGTTTCTACATCGTTCATCTCTACCAGTTCCAACCCTTTTACTTTACTCAATAACTGGCGAGGTTCTGTTTTAATGCTGCATTCGCGCAAGCCGGCGCAGCTGTCGTGGTAAGTAACTTTGGCCGGAAAGCTGGCGCCCAGATCATCTACTTTTAAAATATGGATCAGGAACTCTGATAATTCAAAAGTTCGTTCGGCCGTTTTTTTTGCCAGGGCACTTTCGGGAGAGTTCTCGAAAAGTTTGGTATAATAATTCCGCACAAAACCCACGCAGCTGGCACTGGGGGCAACAATATAATCAGAGCCGGAAAAATCGTTCAGGAATTTGCTGCATACTTCCTTTGCCTCGCCCCAGAAACCGGCATTAAAAGCCGGTTGTCCGCAACAGGTCTGCGACGTATTGTAGGTAACCGTGCAACCTGCTTTCTCCAGTACTTTCACCATATTAAAACCAACAGTAGGGTATAACTGGTCTATAAAACAGGGAATGAATAACTGAACTTGCATGTGCGGAAGTAAATGGGTTATTGTTTTAGTTTCCTGTTCAAAGCTATCATTTTTATGGCGGTAACAGCTGCTTCTTCGCCTTTATGGCCATGCAGGCCACCGATCCGCTCCAGCGCCTGCTGTTCCGTATCAACGGTTAACACACCGAATATAACAGGTGTGTCCAGCGAAAGGTTCAGTTGCACCACACCATCGGTTACAGCTTTGCACACATAATCAAAATGTGGTGTATCGCCACGGATCACAGTGCCCAGGGTAATATAGGCATCAGGCAGTTTATTAGCATAGGTATAGTGATTCTTTACGGCAAAAGGGATCTCGAATGCACCCGGTACTACCAGGGTTTTACAACCCACATTCTGTGCCTTCAGCACTTTTTTCACACCCGCTTCCAGTTTGTTGATGATATGCGCGTTCCACTCGGTTTTCACGATAACAACAAAGGCATCCTTGATTACGGGGATGCCTTTGTTAACGGATGTATTACCTTTTGTAGCCATCGGTAGTATCTGTTAGTTTTTTTCTATGCTCAAACGATAGATATATTTATCTGCCTGAAATCCTTTTTCTGTTCTGGGGAATTTCTCTTTGATCTCTTTGTAGAGCTCCAGCGCTTCCTTATTCTTTCCCATGGTTTCCTTTAACAGAGCGGCACGGAAAAGATATTCAGCTGAGTTGCTTTCATCCTTATCAAAAGTATGACCGGCTTTTTTATAGCTTTCTACCGCTTCGTCTTTTTTATTCAGCTCAGCATACGCATCGCCCAGACAACCATACGCCATCAACTGGATCTGCTTGGCTTCTGTAGAGAAGTCTTTCAGGTATTTAACAGCATTGTTGAAATCGCCCAGTTTCAGGTAACTAACGCCTGCATAGTAGTTACACAGGTTGGCTGCTTTGGTACCACTGAAATTCTTCAGTACATATAAAACACCTTTGCTTTGGCCATCTCCATTTAATACCAGGTTAGATGAGTCCATCGCAAAATGCTGTTGTGCTTTGAATAAAGCATCCGCTGCTTTTTCTTCTTTGGGTTTCAGGATATATTCATTGTATCCATACCAGCCACCTGCCACCAATACCACGGCAGCTACTATTATCAGAACAGGTTTTTGAAATTTCTGCCAGAATCCCTGCGCTCTTACAAGGGCCTGGTTCGTTTCTTCGTGCTTCTCAGTCATACTGTATTTTTAGATTTGTAGTTGAAAATTGAAATATCCGATTCATTAATCCTGCTCAAACACATAGTTCTCATCCAGGTAAACATCTTTCAGCAGTTCGCTGTCATCTGGCCAGGGACTTTCTTCGGCAAACTTCACACTCTCATCCACCACCAGACCGATCCGGTCATCAATGGCTTTCAGGTCGGCTTCAGAAGCAAATTTGTTGGTCAGGATAGTGGTACGAACCTTACTGATCGGATCCTGGTCTTTGTACTCATCCACTTCTTCCTTAGAACGGTATTTCTGCGGATCGGAGATCGAGTGACCTTTGTATCGGTAGGTCTTTAATTCCAACAGGGTAGGACCATCACCGGTACGGGCTCTTTTTACTGCACGGGATACGCTTTCGTGTACCGATTCTGGTGTCATACCATCTACCATATCAGCCGGCATATCATAAGCATCGGCCAGTTTATAGATATCCACTACATTACTGGTACGTTCAATAGAAGTACCCATGGCGTAGTTATTATTCTCACAAATAAAGATCACAGGTAATTTCCAGAGCATGGCCAGGTTAAAAGTTTCATGCAGGATTCCCTGGCGGGCAGCGCCATCACCAAAGAAACAAAGCACCACATTCTGGGTTCCTTTGTATTTTTCGGCAAAAGCCAGTCCGGCACCGGTTCCTATCTGGGCACCCACAATACCATGACCACCAAAAAAGCGGTGCTCCAGGCTGAAGAAGTGCATACTGCCTCCCTTACCCTTTGAACAACCGGTAGCTTTACCATACAGTTCGGCCATACAAGCGTTAGCCGACATACCTTTTGCCAGTCCCAGACCATGGTCGCGGTAGGCAGTGATAAAGGGATCATCGGCACCTGTGGCGGTCATACAACCCGCTGCAATGGCTTCCTGGCCTACATAGGCGTGGAAAAAACCACGGATCTTTCCGGCCATTTTATACATTTCTTCGGCCTTTAACTCGAACTGACGGATCAACTGCATCAGTTCATACCAATAGAGATAAGTTTCTTTCGAGAATTTGGTTGCCACGTAAGCTGAATTTTAGAGGGGCAAATATAGGTGAAAAGTTAGAAGTTAGGAGTCTGGAGTTAGGAGTTTTGACTTGAAAACAAGGGGATTTGCACTGTTATCCACAGGTCTGGAGAGAATATTGAACAGAAGAACAGACGAGCAAGGAACATACGAGCAGGAATCAGTCAGGTTTTGCTGGTTGCTTTCCCCGCTAATTCTTCCGTTCCTCAGTTCCTTGCTCGTCTGTTCATCTGTTCTTACGCTTCCTGTAAAAATGGATATTTATAGTCCACTGGCGGATTGTATGTTTCCTTGATGGTTCTGGCACTTAACCAGCGGTACAGGTTCAGCATGCTACCGGCCTTATCATTGGTTCCCGAAGCCCGGGCACCGCCAAATGGCTGCTGGCCCACTACGGCACCGGTGGGTTTATCGTTGATATAGAAATTACCGGCTGCATTCCTGAGTTTGTCGGTAGCCAGTTCAACAGCGGCCCTGTCCTGTGCAAGAATAGCACCGGTTAAGGCATAGGACGAGGTACTGTCTACCAGTTTCAGGGTTTCTTCAAATTTATCTGCCGGGTAAACATAGAGGGTCAATACCGGCCCAAAGATCTCTTCGCACATGGTCACATATTTCGGATCCCTGGCTTCGATCACGGTAGGTTCAATGAAATAGCCCTTGGTTTTGTTGTAATTACCGCCTACTAAAATTTTCGCCTTTTTATCCTTTTTAGCGGCATCAATGTATCTGGCGATGCTGTTAAATGCCTTTTCATCGATCACAGCATTCACAAAATTGCTGAAATCTTCCACTGTTCCCATTTTCATGCTTTTGATAGCAGCCACCAGTTTGGTCTTTACTTCTTCGGCCATATTACTGGGGATATATGCTCGTGAAGCTGCAGAACATTTCTGTCCCTGGAACTCAAATGCCCCTCTGGCCAGTGCTGTAACTACAGCATCTACATTGGCGCTTTTGTGAGCCACTACAAAGTCCTTACCGCCTGTTTCGCCCACTATTCTCGGGTAAGAGCGGTATTTGGCCACATTTTCGCCGATCACTTTCCACATATTGTTGAATACACCTGTTGAACCGGTAAAATGAACCCCGGCAAACTCGCGGTGCGAAAAACATACTTTACCCAGGGTAGGACCATCTACATATACCAGGTTAATCACGCCATCCGGTAAACCGGCTTCTTTCAGGATCCGCATGAACATCTGTGCAGAATAGATCTGCGTATTGGCCGGTTTCCAAACCACCACGTTGCCACACATGGCGGCTGAAGTAGGCAGGTTACCACCGATGGCAGTAAAATTGAAAGGCGTAATAGCCAGTACAAATCCTTCCAGCGGACGCCATTCCATCCGGTTATGCATACCAGGAGAAGAGACTGGTTGTTGTTTGTATATCTCACTCAGAAAATGAACATTGAACCGCAGGAAATCGATGAGTTCGCAGGCGCTGTCGATCTCTGCCTGAAAAGCATTTTTGCTCTGGCCCAGCATCGTGGTGCCATTCATGTGATAGCGGTATTTGGTAGCCAGCAGGTCGGCAGCTTTTAAAAAGATATGTGCTCTGTTCTCCCAACTCATGGCAGCCCAGGCATCTTTGGCCTTTAAAGCAGCATCGATGGCCTGGTGAATATGTTTTTCTTCTCCCGCATGAAAATAACCCAAGGTAAAATCTCTTTCATGTGGTGGATGGATAGCCACTTTCTTTCCGGTTTTCACAGCTTTGCCTCCGATATACATCGGAATATCCAGTTCCTTTTTTTTCAGTTCGGCAAGGGTCTTTTTTAAAGCTGCTCTTTCCGGACTTCCGGGTGCGTATTGTAAAACGGGCTCGTTGGCCGGTAAGGGGTAAGAAAAGTATCCAAGACTCATACGGTATGGTTTTATCAGTTTGAGTGCGCAAGGTAAGAAAGTTTTGTGGAGGTTGACAGTTACCGGTTACAGGTTTCATGTTATTAGTACCAAGTTTTATGTTCTAAGTTCTAAGTTTTGTGTGCGGGGGGAGTATTTCAATTTATCAGTTACTTTGCAGCATGGCCATCATTTTGTTCGATAACCATTACCGGAAGGGATTGTATCCTTTTACCTTAGCAAGGGCAGTAGCAGACCTGCGTTTCGGGATCTTGTCTATCAGGGAGAGATGGGAGCGACTATCCGGTCAGCCGGTGTTTGTGGTTACGGAACCGTATCTGCAGGCTTTGTATCCGGCCATTCCGGCAGGTGAACATATCTGGGTAGACGCATCGGTGATTGGTAATGCGGAATTGTATGACAGGATCCTTTCGCTGGAAAACGATAGCTGTATCGCTGATGAAAAAGGATTGATAGCCGGTAGAACAGAACCATCTTTACAAACACCCACTGCGAATCTTCTGAGTGCTTTTACGCATGTGGGCAATTATGCACCTGTACAGCGGTTAACACATCCCTGGCAGCTGATGCAATGGAACGATGTGCAGATCAGGGCTGACTTTACATTGATAACCCATAACAGAACCTCAGAACCCATTCCTGCAACTGTACAAACGGTTCAGCCGGATCAGATTTTTATTGAAGAAGGAGCCCGGCTTTCTTTCTGCATCCTGAATGCTGCCACTGGCCCCATCTATATCGGAAAAAATGCAGAGATCATGGAAGGGTCGTCGGTACGGGGTCCATTTGTGCTGGGAGACAATTCCGTTCTGAAAATGAATAGCCGTGTGTATGGCGCTACTACATTGGGGCCGTCCTGTATGGGTGGGGGCGAGATCAAGAATACCGTGATGATGGGCTACAGCAACAAAGCCCATGACGGTTACCTGGGCGATGCGGTAATAGGCGAGTGGTGCAATTTTGGGGCAGGTAGTACCAACAGTAATATCAAGAACACGGCCGGTGAAGTGAAAGTGTGGGATATGGGAGCGGAAAAATATGTAGGAGTAGGACAGAAATGCGGCGTCATCATGGGCGATTATTCGCGGGTGGCCATCAACTCATCTATCAATACCGGTTCTATGATCGGGGTTAGTTCTAATGTGTTTGGAGCGGGTTTACTGCCTACCATTATTCCGAATTTTGCCTGGGGTGTAAACGGTACCCGGTACGAGCCTCAAAAAGCATTTGAAGCCATTGCTAACTGGAAACGGTTAAAAGGGGCCACCCTCAGTCATTCGGAAATAGCCGTGTTACAATATATCTTTGATCATTATTAAACAAACAAGCAAGCAACCACTCAATTCATTTCAAGCATGAGAAAACAAATCGCAGCAGCCAACTGGAAGATGAACCTTACCCTGCAACAGGGAGAAACCTTATTAGATACCATCATCGCTACCCCTCATTCCTTAACCGATAACCAGCAGGCGGTATTTGCGGTTCCCTTCCCATACCTGGCCATGGCGCAACAGAAACTGGCGGGCAAAAAAAATGTATTTGTAGCTGCTCAGAACTGTTACAGCAAAAAGAACGGTGCATATACCGGCGAAACCTCTGTTGAAATGCTGCAATCGCTCGGTATCCATTACGTAGTACTGGGCCACTCAGAGCGCCGCGAATATTTTCATGAAAGCAACCAGTTACTCGCAGAGAAAGTGAATATCTGTCTCGAATACCAGATCCAACCTATTTTCTGTTGTGGTGAGCCACTGGCTATCCGCGAAGCCAATACACAGAATGCGTTTGTTGCCAAACAACTGGAAGAATCTTTATACCACCTGACCGCTGAGCAGTTACAGCAGATCGTTATCGCCTATGAACCCATCTGGGCCATTGGTACCGGTAAAACGGCCAGTAGTGCCCAGGCGCAGGAAATGCATGCCTTTATCCGTGCGCAGCTGGCTGCCAAATATGGTGCGGCTGTTGCCAATAATATTTCTATTCTGTATGGTGGTAGTGTAAAAGCAGCCAATGCGGTGGAAATTTTTGGACAGGCAGATGTGGATGGCGGACTGGTAGGTGGTGCTTCGCTCATTGCTGATGAGTTTGTGGCCATCATCAACGCGCTGAAAAAATAGTTATTTAAACACGGCCTGCGCCCGGTTCAGCCGATCATTGATGGCTCTGCCGATTCCCTGGTCGGGGAAATCTTCGGCCAGTATCACTTCAATATCCATGCTGTCGATCTTTCGCATGGTGGCAAATAATTGCCGGGCCGCTTCATGGATATCGCCGGTGGGCGAAAGTACAAACAGTGCTGAGCCCGCCGCTACCGGATAGGATTGGGTGAAACTGATTACTGCCATTTTCTGATCCTTGAACTGCTCCATCAGCTCACGCATATTCCCTTTATACAGGGGGATATGCGTGGCATAATGGCTTTTTAATTGTCCGGGTGTGGAAGGGGTATTTGCGTGAGCATTTGTAACAACCGGCAAACCTGTCACATCTTTAATCATTTCTGCCGTAACACCACCTGCCCGGTGCAGGATCACTTCGTTTCCGTTCACTTCTGCAATGCTGGATTCTACTCCCACCAGGCAGGGACCTCCATCCAGTATATAAGGGATCTTCCCGTTCAGTCCCTGTAAAACATGTTCAGCAGTAGTCGGACTCACATAACCCGATGGATTGGCGCTGGGTGCTGCCAATGGAAATCCAACAGTTCTTAATAAAGATCTTGTAAGTACATGATCGGGAATACGGATGGCTACTTTCGCACTACCTGCGGTTACGAGTTCCGGCACAATATTTTTTTTGGGAAGCAAAAGGGTCAGGGGGCCTGGCATAAAAGTCTGGGCCAGTTGTCTGCTTACAGCGTCCAGATCAGCATATTTTTCGATGCTGTCTATATCCGGCACATGAAGGATCAAAGGATTGAATCTGGGCCGGTTTTTAGCCTCGTAGATCCGGATCACGGCTGTTTCGCTAAGGGCATTGCCCGCCAATCCATACACGGTTTCTGTGGGGATGGCCACCAGTTCCTCTTTTCTGAGATAGGCGGCGGCGGTTTCAATATCTACTCCAATAATCGTCTGCATCAGGCTGAATAGGCGGGAAGGTCAACAAGCGTATATTCATCCAGCTTGTCGAGGTGTAAAATGGTGGTGCTGTTGGTAGCATCAGGATGAAACATAGGCACAAATTTAGCACCATAAACGAAATCTTCGTACCGGTAAGAAGTTCTCGATACCACCGTATTGGAAAAACTCTCATCAAATCCCTGCACAAATACCAGTAATTCCGCTTCCGCATCTGCTATGTCTTTCCGGGTAAAACCGAATAAGGGACTTTCTTCATTGATCATGTGCACCAGTGTCCAGTTGGAAGTCATGGTAGTGGCTTTGGCAATATCCAGCGGCACATTGAAAAATTTATTTTTGAGTTGTCCACCTTCTTCGATCTTCAGTGCCAGCGTCACTTTCACTTCCACATTCAGCAGGTAATTTTTGGTATAAGGAACCATCCGGAACATCAGTGCCACCCCCTCCCTGAAAGGAACAAAGAGGGCATTTTTACTATACCGGATATAGGCTCTGGGCCGGGCAAAACGACCATATAACAGACCGGTAACCAGCGCAAAACTCATCAGTCCGATTAGCGCTTCCAGCGAAGCGGTTAAACTGGCCATAAACCCGATGGGATTAATACGGCCATAGCCCACGGTGGTAAAGGTTTGTGCACTGAAGAAAAAAGCCTCACCAAACTTTTCTCCATCGTTGGCAGCTACCATGCCACCGAGGTGGTCTATGCCGATCCAGAGGTAAACGGAGGCAAAAAACAGGTTCACCGTTACAAAAAACAGGATGATGGCACAGAGGAATTTCCACCGGGGCATCGACAGAAGCGAATGGTAGATATTCAGCCTTCTCCAAAGCGGCAACCCGTGTACTTCAATGTTGGGAGCACCGTTTTTGTTGAAGAAACGTCCCCCACTCAGGGCGGTATTGGTTCCCAGTCCGGTTTCATTGTTTACCTGGGCATTCCGGTTGGTTTTTTTCAACAGCATGTTTAAAACTACGAACTAAGCGGTAAAAACCGACGGCTGCACCAATCCCGGCCCCGGTTGTGGAAAATCGTACCCCATACTTCGTAGCGGGCACTTATCTTTGCAGCCTTATGAAGAATATCAGGAATTTTTGCATCATTGCCCATATTGATCATGGTAAGAGTACCCTGGCCGACAGGCTGTTGGAACATACCAAGACCATTGGCGACCGGGACATGATGAACCAGGTACTGGATGATATGGACCTAGAACGTGAAAAAGGGATCACTATCAAGAGTCATGCGATTCAGATCAACTACCCGTATAAGGGAGAGGAATATGTTTTAAACCTGATTGATACACCCGGTCACGTAGACTTCAGTTATGAAGTGAGCCGTGCCCTGGCAGCCTGTGAAGGAGCCCTGCTGCTGGTAGATGCTTCGCAGGGTATTCAGGCGCAGACAATCAGTAACTTGTACCTGGCAATTGACAATGATCTTGAGATTATTCCGGTGATCAATAAGATCGATATGGACGGTGCCAAGATCCCCGAAGTAACCGACCAGATCATTGACCTGATTGGTTGTAAACAGGAAGATATCCTGCTGGCCAGTGGTAAATCGGGTATCGGGATTGAAGAGATCCTGCACGCTATTATTGAGCGGATCCCTGCACCGGAAGGACGGTATGATGCGCCTTTACAGGCTTTGATATTTGATAGTGTGTTCAATAGTTTCAGAGGGATTATCGTGTATTACCGGATCCTGAATGGCGTATTGAAAAAAGGCGACAAGATCCGTTTTGTGGCATCCGGCTCTGATTATTTTGCGGATGAAGTAGGGGTACTCAAATTAAGTATGACCCCTAAGGAAGAAGTGAAAGCGGGTGATGTTGGTTATATCATTACAGGTATCAAGAACGCCAAGGAAGTGAAAGTGGGCGATACCATCACCCTCGCTAATAACCCCGGCGAAATGATCCATGGTTTTGAAGAAGTGAAACCGATGGTATTTGCGGGTATTTTCCCGGTGAATACGGACGATTTTGAAGTGTTGCGCGATTGCATGGGCAAACTGCAGTTAAACGATGCTTCGCTGGTATTTGAACTGGAAACCTCTCAGGCATTGGGATTTGGTTTCCGATGCGGATTCCTGGGACTGCTGCACATGGAGATCATTCAGGAACGCCTGGAGCGCGAGTTTAACCAGACAGTGATCACCACGGTACCCAACGTAAGTTTTACCGCCTATACCACCCGTGGCGAGAAGATCAATGTGAACAACCCGATCGAAATGCCGGATCCGGTAAAAGTGGCCAAGATCGAAGAACCTTATATCAAGGCGCAGATCATTACCCAACCGGATTATATCGGTAATATCATGACCCTTTGCCTCGGCAAAAGAGGCATCCTCATTAACCAGAGTTATCTCACACCCACCCGTGTAGAGTTGATATTTGAAATGCCACTCACTGAGATCGTATTCGATTTCTACGATAAGCTGAAGAGCTCCACCCGTGGATATGCTTCATTCGATTATACACCGATCGATTACCGCGAAGCCGATATCGTAAAAATGGATATCCTGCTGAACGGAGAGAAAGTAGATGCTTTGAGTGCCCTCATCCACCGCGGCAGAGCAGAAGACTTCGGAAGAAAACTCTGTGAAAAATTAAAGGAACTATTACCCAAACAACAATTCCAGATTGCAATACAGGCTGCTATTGGCGCCAAAGTGATCGCGAGGGAAAATATCAGTGCTATGCGGAAAGATGTAACTGCCAAATGTTATGGTGGTGATATCAGCCGTAAGCGGAAACTGCTGGAAAAACAGAAAGAAGGTAAAAAACGGATGCGCCAGATAGGTAACGTGGAAATTCCGCAGGAAGCGTTTTTGGCGGTGCTGAAACTGGATTAAAATTCAAAATTCAAAAATCAAAATTCAAAAGTCAACATTCAAAAGGTCCATTTTTTACTTTTGAATTTTGACTTTTGAATTTTTACCCTTTCCCTTTTTTCCCTCCCGGAAAAACCGTTCCGCCTCTGGGGGCTCCGGGCTGCGGTGGGTTAATATTATTTCTGGGATCAGCTTCCTTTACAACGGGCACATGCACCCATTTCCCATTCACCCATCTAAATCCTTCGTAACTACCCAGCGGCACCAGGGTATAACGGTTCTCAGGTTCGCCAGTTTCGCTGGTGAGATGGGCAAAAGTGATCATATCCAGTTCTTCATCAAAATTCAAACGGGCATTGGCCTGTTTCTTGAACTCAAAACAAAAACGGTAGGCCGGCTGCGGCGGTTTTAAAGCATCGTTGGCATAGCTGAAATAACGGCCACCGAATATGGGACGGTTTCTTTCGTCAAAGGTCAGTACTTCCATCCATTTTTTGGTGCTGCGAGCATCGTTTTCGTCATAGCCAAGTAGTGTGTAATAATTTTTGTTGTTGTAGGTCTTCTGTATGATGTTGTAATATACGGCACCGATCCATTGCTCATTGGTTCGCACAGAATCTACCGGGTTTTCTGTAAAAGGAGAGTTGTCGTACAGCGGAATCAGTTTCAGGGAACCATCTGCCGTCCGGAACTGGATGGCTCCTTTCTGGCGGTAATAAGAAAAGTCTTTCATTACCTGCCAGGTAAAAATGCGGAAGCTGCTGTCGGGGGCGTATAAGTGGGAGATGGTTTGTAAAGAATCAAAAGGGTAGGAGAAGGAATAAGGCACTTTTAAAGCCTGTACCAGGGCTTTGGTGAAGATGCTGTCTGCTGTGGTGCGGTCGCCTACTTCTTCGCCATTCACAATGTCATTGGCATAATTGCGCATGTTCTCTTCCAGTTGCATTAACAACTGTACAGAAGCAGGGGTTTTTTGTTGCGCGTTCGCCGAGAACAGGAGACAAAACAAAAACAGGAAAACGAATACTTGCTTCATACCTCAATATTACGCCCTATCTGCGAGCAGAAGGAAGTCCATATAACAGTTAGACCAATTTTAAGGTTTTGTTAGCCCCTTACAGCCCGGGCAAAATCCAACAGGTTATCAAAGCGCAGGTCTATCCGCGGATCGGGAAAGGGTGTTTCGGGGTGTGTGGATGCCACAAATACGGTATACAGACCGGCATTCCGGCCAAATTCCATATCACTGGTGCGGTTGCCTACAATGATACTTTTGCTGAAATCGATCTCGGGGAAGTCAGCCTTTGCCTGAAAAGCCATACCGGGATTGGGTTTCCGGTTGATAGAGTCATTTTCCAGATCGGAACAGAAATAGATTCTGTCAATTCTTCCGCCGGTTTTATTGATCTCTTCCTGCATATGTTGATGAATCCGTTGCAGATCGGCCAGGGTCATCAGTTCTCTGCCCACGCCCTTCTGGTTGGTTACGATGACAATTCTGCTGAACCTTTGCGCCAGCAAGGCCATTGCTTCCAGTGTGGTATCATAAAAACGGAATTCTTCCCAGTTGCGGATATAATCATTATCCTTATCGTGATTGATCACGCCATCGCGGTCAAGGAATAAGGTCCAGTCTTGGTTGATCTGTGTCAGGTCCAGCATACTAATACGTTAATTCTGTTTGAGCTCTCTGGTAATCTTCGGGGATGCCGATATCTATAAAATAGCCTGCCTGTTCTATACCATAGATATTTCCCTCTGTATAAAACCGTTGCAGAAAATCTGTTTCAAAGGAATATTTATCAGGTAGCCCTTTACTAAGTAAGCAGGCTTTGTTGATTAGGTATACGCCGGCGTTGATCAATCCCTTTTCAAAGAATTGTTTTTCCCTGAAATGACAAATACTTCCTTCCGCGGTGAGTTCTACAGTACCGTAGCGGCTAACGTTCTGCATGGCTTTCAATGCCAGTGTACAACAGCTTTGGCGTGCAAAATGGTAAGCGGCCTGTTCCTGTATATTGGTTTGAAAAATACTATCGCCGTTCACCACCACAAAATCATCCTGTCTGGCTTTATGTGCAGCGTATTGAATGGCACCACCGGTTCCCAATGGCTCATCTTCTACAACTATATCATAAGAGCCGGCGGGTAATTCGGTGGATAGAAAATCGAGAAATAAGGCTGATTTGTATCCCAGCGAAAAAATAAAATGGCTGATCCCCTGTTGCGAAAGATGACGGATCACATAGGCAATAAAGGGTCTGCCATTAACCGGTGCCATACATTTAGGCAGATCAGGCACGGCTTCCCGTAAACGGGTACCCAGGCCACCTGCCAGAACAATCGCTTCAGTAACCTGCATTACCCGAAAATTTTGGCTTCTACCAGTTCGCAGATGATATGGCCGATCAGGATATGGCTCTCCTGGATCCTTGGTGTATCGGCAGAGGGAACATTGAACAGGTAATCGCCCGCTTCCTTCATTTTACCACCGCTGGCGCCGGTAAATCCAACCGTGATCACTTTCTTATCACGCGCAGCGGCAAAAGCGTTCAGTATATTCTTTGAATTACCTGAAGTGCTTAGTCCGATCAGCACATCTCCTTCTTCGCAGATGCCTTCTACCAGGCGGGAATAAATCACATCATAACTGTAATCATTGGCTACAGCAGTAAGGTATGAGGAATTGCAGTGAAGGGCTTCGGAAGGAAGTGCTTTTCTGTCTTTATAAAATCTTCCTGAAAACTCGGCTGCCAGGTGTTGGGCATCTGCTGCACTGCCACCATTACCACAAAACAATACTTTTTTACCGCTCTGGAAAGCCTGGGTTACAACATCTACTACTTTTTCTATGTTCTGGAGAAAAGCGGCATCGGCCAGGATCTGCTGCTTTACATCGATAGAGGCACTGATAATACTTTGAATCTTTGCGTTCATTTCTATGTTATGTTTAGCCGGATCATTGTGCTGTCCAGCTGGTTAAACCATGTTGTGTAAACTGGTAAGGATTGATCCTTCCGCCAAAGGTATTCAATGTCTCAATAACCTTGTAACGCGAATTACCGGGACAATAAAAGATCATAAACCCACCTCCGCCCGCTCCACTGATCTTGCCACCCGTAGCACCGGCCTTGATAGCCGAATCATAGATCGCATCTATGGAACTGTTACTGATATTGGCCGCCATATTTTTTTTCTGCCGGAAACCATAATCCAGGATCTCGCCGATAGCTCCGAGTTTACCAACCAGCAGGGCCTCTTTCATCATCCTTGCCTGTTCCTTTAACTGGTGCATGGCATCAATACTTTTGGTATTGTTCTCTTTCACATTCCTTTGCTGTTCTGTAATAATGGATGCTGATTCACGTGTGGTAGCGGTAAAATACAAGACCAGGTTATTCTCCAGTTCGTTCAGGTATTCCTGTTTGATGCGCAAAGGGTTTACGATTACTTTATCGTTGCCATAAAACTCCATAAAATTAAAACCACCAAACGTGGCCGCATACTGGTCCTGCCTGCCACCGGCCAGTTGCAGGTCGTTCCGTTCAATCTCGTACGCATAATGGGCCATATCATACTCACCCAGAGGCAGTTTCAGCATTTCTGCAAAAGCACCGATAATGGCTACCACCAGGGTAGAGGATGTGCCCAATCCGCTACCGGCAGGCGCATCTACAAAAGTGCTGAGCCGCATGCCCGGCAGGGTAAAAGGATAATCTTTCTGAATCCGGTTATAGACCCCTTTCAGCAGATCCAGCTCACCGGTAATGGGTAAGTGAGTATTCCAGTCAAAACTATGTTCCTGTTGTTTGTCTACCGAATGCAGATGAATTTTTCCATCATCCGTGGTTTCAATAGTGGCATGTGCATGTAGGGATAATGTGGCATTGAGGATGGCACCACCAAACTGGTCGCAGTAAGGACTCACATCCGTTCCGCCACCCGCTAAACCGATCCGTAAAGGAGCTTTGCTGCGATAGATCATGGGTTGTTGCATTTACCGTTTGCCGCACCGGCCAACCGGTAAGTTTCCGCAGGGGGAATACTACGATCAGGCGCTTTCTTTTGCCATCTGTTCAATGGCCATAGCGAGCTGGTGCCAGCTGTATTTTTTCTTCTCTTCACGAAGATGGGGCAAAAAATAATCTTCACCTAATTCATACAGGCGTTGGATGCCTTCGGCGATGGCAGTTGGGTCGGGTTCCGTCACAATTCCCACTTTTCCATCCGGCACCAGATCAGGCAGCCCACCTACATTGGTCACCAGCATGGGTTTCTCAAAATGATAGGCAAGAGGGGTAACACCGCTTTGGGTGGCATTGCGGTAAGGTTGTATTACAAAATCGGCAGCACTGAGGTAATAGCGTACTTCGCTGTCGGCAATAAAATCAGTGCGTAAGATCAATTGCCCGGCAATACCCAGTTTTTCGATCAACGCATCATACTCTTCTTTTTTTTCGTAGAACTCGCCGGCAACCAGCAGTTTAATGCCAGCTGCCTGTATTCTTGCATCCTGCATCGCTTCCAGCAACAGATCCAGCCCTTTGTATTTTCGGATGAAACCAAAAAACAGGATGATCTTTTCATCTGTAGGGAGCGATAAATGTGCACGGGCTACTGTTTTATCAAGGGCATCTCCGAAATTATCATACAAGGGATGCACCACCTGCCTGGCGGGTTTATAGGTGAAAAGCCGCAGATCCGCCTTCACTTTTTCGCTCATGGTGATGAACGCATGGATGGGCCTGACAAAATATTTTGTGAAAGCCGTATCGCCCGGTCTGTGTTCGTGCGGAATCACATTATCGGCAATGCAGACCACCCGGGTAAAACCGTTTTTCCGCACTTTCCGTAAAATAGTTCCCAGGCAGGGCCCCATCAAGGGCAGCCAGTAACGTACGATAATCAGGTCGGGTTTCAATTGGGCTAATTCTTTTCCCACCTGTAACCAGTTAAGTGGATTGATGGAATTGATACAAACCTTGATCGTCAGATCTGCCGGTGCCGGTTCGGTTGAATATTGCGTGGTTCCCGGAAACAAAAAATCGGGGTACTGCAAAGAGAAAGTATAGATCATAGACTCGTACCCCTGCCGCTTGAACTCACGCGCCAGCCGCTCATCAAATGAAGCCAATCCTCCGCGAAGGGGCCAGGCAGGACCGATGATAATGGCTTTTTTGGACATAGAGGTTGGATAAGTCGAAATTAAAAAGTCAAAAGTCAAAAGTCAAAAGTGATGATGTGCTTTGTAACCACATTTTTACTTTTGACTTTTTAATTTTGACTTAGTCTATTCCTAAGGTAGTTTCAATTAAATAACTGTTTCTTTCCGGTGCATTCCGGGCAATAAGCTCTGCAATGAAACCGGTGAGGAATAATTGCATACCTATGATCATGGTGGTAAGGGCGATGTAAAAAGACGGACGGTTGGTGAGACTGAAATCTTCCGTCATAAACTTAGCTGCAATCAGATAGATACTGGAGCCAAGTCCAATCAGGAAAAACAGGGTTCCCAGCAATCCGAAGAACTGCATGGGTCTTTTACCGAATTTTCCGAGGAACATAATGGTGGCAAGGTCCAGGAAGCCATTTACAAACCTTTGCCAGCCAAATTTGGTAACGCCATATTTCCTTGGACGGTGTTCTACAACCTTCTCGCCAATCTTCCTGAAACCGCTCCATTTGGCCAGGATGGGGATATAACGATGCATCTCACCATATACTTCAATGCTCTTGATCACTTTGCGTTTATAGGCTTTTAAACCGCAGTTAAAATCATGCAGCCGGATACCTGAACTGAAGCGGGCAGTAGCATTGAACAGTTTCGAGGGGATATTCTTGGTAAGGGTATTATCGTAGCGCTTTTTTTTCCAGCCACTTACCATATCAAACCCGTCATGGATGATCATGTTCCGCAGTTCAGGAATCTCATCGGGTGAGTCCTGCATATCTGCATCCATGGTAATAACTACATCGCCCTGAGCGGCTTTAAAACCTTCGTTCAGGGCAGCAGATTTGCCATAGTTCCGCTGGAACTTGATGCCTTTAAAATGTGGATTTTCTGTCGATTTTTTTTCGATGAAGACCCAGCTATCATCCGTACTTCCGTCATCCACCAGGATCACTTCATAGGAAAGTTGGTGTTGTGTTACAACCGATTCTATCCAGCTGCACAACTCCGGTAAGGATTCATCCTCGTTGATTAAAGGAATTACGATTGATACGTCCATGTTGCTTGATTAGTCGGCAAATTTTTCTTCTTTTCTGATCACCAGTGAGATCAGCAGGCTTTTTACAAAATCCCAGATCAGAAATAATCCGGTACCCATAAAGATCTTACCTATTCCGGTTCCTTTGGCACCTTCTTCCATACCGGATTTCATGGCTTTGTCGATATCTTCTTCTGAAGCACCGAATTTCTCCATCATGGCCCTTGTTTTTTCCAGGCCCACCTGTACTGATTTTTGTGTCAGTTCTTTATCAATCAGGTTATACAACACATAAGTGGCAATGGCAGTGATCAGCGCTACTATCACATAACTCAGGAAAGTAAATTTTAATGCCTGCGAGAAAGGCAGTAATCCATCATTCTGTTTTTTGATCTGAATACCCGAAAAAATCAGGATCACAATCATGAAGGGAATGAAATTAGCCCAGAACTGTACGCTGACAAATGTATTCAACCCGGCTGCCCAGGATCCGTACATCAGTAATACAGCAATCAAACCGTTGATACAACCCCATTTGAGACCTTCATTAACGATGTTTACTTTCATAAAAATCAGTTTTGGTTTAAAGTTAGTTTTCCTTTGTGAACGATACCCATTATTTTTCCGGTCAGCTCTCTGTCGAGGAACGGTGTATTGGGCGATTTGGTTTTCAGGCGGGTGCGGGTAAGCAGGGTCACAGCTTTTCTGTCGAAGATCGTTAACTCTGCTACAGCACCTTCGCTGATATGTGTCGCAGGCAAGTGGAAAATCTTACGTGCCCCCAGGGAAAACAATTCAACCAGTCTGTCTGCGCTCAGTTCCGGCAGCAGATGATTCACCACGGCAAAACTGGTTTCCAGTCCCGTCATTCCGTTTTTAGCATATTCAAACTCGCAGGTTTTATTATCCCAGTCCTGCGGTAAATGATGAGAAGCAATACAATCCACCACACCATTGATCACACCTTCGCGCAATGCCAGCATATCTGCTTTGGTACGGAGGGGAGGATTTACTTTCAGGTTGGTATCATAACTCTGCATGTCTTCATCGCAGAAGAATAGGTGATAAGGCGTAACACTGCAACTGATCTGCAGCCCTTCTTTTTTTGCGGCAGCAATGAAGTCCAAACCGTTTTTGGTCGAAATGCCGGTGATATGCAGGCGTGATTGTGTATATCGTAGCAGGTCAATATCCCTTTTAATGATCACTTCTTCCGCCAGTGCCGGTATGCCGGGCAGACCGAGACGGGTAGAAATAATGCCTTCGTTGATCAGTCCGCCAGCGCCAATACTCTTATCCAGCGGCACTTGTACCAGCGTGCCATCAAAGGCTTTTACATATTGCAGGGCTTTTACAAACAGGCCGGGCGATTGAACGGGTAAAATACCATCAGAAAAAGCCACTGCACCGCTTTGCTTCATATCGTACATCTCGGCCAGGTCTTTTCCTTCGGTTCCGCGGGTAATGGCACCCAGCGGATAAATGGTTACGGGCAGCGATTTGGATTGCTGGCAGATATATTCCACCTGCGATTTACTGTCTACCACCGGTAAAGTATTCGGTAGCACAAATACACGGGTAAAACCACCCGCTGCCGCAGCAGCCGCACCGGTTTCCAGGGTTTCTTTGTATTCGTAGCCAGGATCGCAGAAATGGGAAAAAGTATCCACCCATCCTGGAGATACCTGAGCACCAGACGCGTCTATCACTTCATCGGCCGCAACCTTGATGTTGGGCGCGATTTGCGTAATACGTTCTCCATCGATTAAAATATCAGTAACCTGGCCATGGTGAGGGGAATCCGGATCGGCTATAACCGCCTGCTTTACAAGTATCTTCATGTAGCGGTGGTAAAATTTTCTGCAATATAACCTGAATTTTTCTTTTCCCCCTATATTTGCAACCCATTTACTGGTTACCGGTTACTGGTTGCTGGTTACAGGTTTGTTTCAGTTATTGTTCTACTTGTACAAAGATGGATTTTTCGGGACGTAGCGCAGCCCGGTAGCGCACACGTCTGGGGGGCGTGGGGTCGCAAGTTCAAATCTTGTCGTCCCGACAAGTAAGGCCTCGTGAAGCAATTCGCGAGGCTTTTTTATGTTCATCCAGTAAACAACAACCGTTTAAGTTATCCAGTATCATGTCACTAGACTGCATAAAAAAACCGTCTTGCGACGGTTTTTAATATTTGATATCCTCAAGCTTATTTATTCCACAATCAATTGCTGCGAATACATTGTTCGGTTAAATACATCCGTGATCTGCACAAAGTAAACACCCTTGGCATGTTGCGCCGGGAAAGTAAAGGAATGGGTACTGGTTTTGGTGCCGATATTCATTTTTCCTTCGAGGATCGGTTTACCATTTACATCCAGCAGGATCATTTTGTATTCTCCTTTTTCTTTCAGGTTACTGGCTTTGATCTGGAACCTGCCCCGGTTGGTAATAGGGTTGGGAAAGAGGCTGATCGCAGGCAGATTATTTTCATCCGCTTCCACTGTTTGTACAAAGTTGACTGTATTGGGTTTTGCTTTTTCCTTCTCTTTCTGCGAAACGGCTGGCTGGAACAACAGGTTACTACTGGCCATATCAGCAATATTGCCTAATGAATTACCCCGTATGTCAATAGGACTGGCTTCCAGTGAGGGCCATTTGATTTTTTGTACGGGCGAGAAATTTTTACCAAAACTGGTGCCGCAACTTACCAGCAGGTTGCCATCTGCATCTACCGAAGCACCATTGGAAGTAAATTCGGCAGGCAGGTTTTTGATCTGGCCGATATAATCTGCTTTTTTACTGGGTAAACTGATGCGGAATACATGGTTATATAAAGTGATCAGATACAGGCTTCCATCCACCGCACCCACCATATCGCCACCCCAGGAAGTACAGCTGGAGCGAACGAGTACCGTATTCTGCGGGTTATCTATCAAAACGCCCAGGTCCTGGATCACCGGCGTACCCTGCGTGGAAAATTTGATCAGGTGCTCGCCATCATTGGATAAAGCATAACCGAATCCATCTGCACCCATGGCCATGCGGGTTATCTGGTTGGCAACATCTTCTTTGGTATGCAGGAGGTTAATAGACTGGTTCTCCAGGCAGGTAAAAGAAGCATCAGACTCTTTCAGATCCAGATACCGTAACTCGGATAACTGCAGGGGAATATAGAACAAGCGGTTGCTTTTGGCATCGTAAGCAAGGCTGGCTACCGATCCGCCCAGTGGCGATTGGGTGCCTTTTTCGTCTTTCCGGTTGTTTAACTGGTAAGAGCTGTAACCATTATTCCTGACCGAGTATTTCTGACCGGGTTCAAACAATGATTCTGCCGCTTTGCCTGATCCCAGTTCCAGGGTGCTGAAACGGTCGTACACAAAGGGGGTACCCGGTTTGGCGGTGATCAGAAAGGTTTTAGAACCCGCCTGCTGCGAAAAAGACAGGTAGCTGAGCGAGCATAGAAGGGCAGTAGTAAGTATTCTCATCACAGGTAGTGTTTGGAAATGGTGAAACAGTCATTGTTTCGCACAGGAATTGGTAGATAAAAATATTATTTTATCTGATAATGCCGTCGGGAAAAATGGCAGGTGACAAATTAAATTTACCTTAGTGTAGAGCTTATGCCTTAAATGAGTAGATATGAAAAGAATTATTGTATTGTGTTCCTTTTTTTTGCTGGTACAGCAGTTGGCTGCCCAAACCCAGGTTACTGTAGCTACAGATATAGATAAGTTGCTCAGTTTCACTAACGCCGATTACGATATGGGCAAAATTCCTTCCGGTAAGCCGTTGGAGTACAATGTGGTCATCAAAAATATCAGTAAGGATACGGTGGTATTAAAAGAAGTAACGGCCGGTTGTGGTTGTACTACGCCCAAGTACCGGGCCAATGAAAAGATCGCACCAGGCAAATCCACTTTTATCACATTGGGTTTTAATGGGGGAGCTAGCGGACCGTTTTCCAAAACGGCGGTCATTTCCTTTACCAATGGACTGAACAAACCCGTACAGTTCAAAGGAGTGGCCGTGGCAGACAGTACGGCGGCCAAACCGGTAAACATGAACTAAGCAAATCAACTGACCGGATATAAAAAAGCCATCCTTGTTTAACGGGATGGCTTTTTTCATCAGTATAGTTTCTACGTTAGAATCTTTCCAGCTTAGAGAAGAAGAAATCTCCTTCAATAGCGGCATTCTCATCACTGTCGCTTCCGTGAACGGCATTTTCGCCTACAGAAGCTGCATATAATTTACGGATGGTACCTTCTTCTGCCTGTGCAGGGTTAGTGGCACCGATCAGTTTACGGAAATCAGCCACGGCATTCTCTTTTTCCAGAATAGCGGCTACGATGGGGCCACTGCTCATGAACGCAACCAATTCGCCGTAAAAAGGTCTTTCTTTATGCACTTCATAAAACAAACCAGCCTGCGCTTCGGTTAAACGGGTCCATTTCATGGCTTTCACGGTAAAACCCGCTTTGATGATCTGGTCTAAAATAGCACCGGTATATCCCTTCTGGGTTGCATCCGGCTTGATCATGGTAAATGTTCTGTTACTCATATAGTTTGTAAAATTTCGGCCGCAAAAGTAAGCATTCGCTACCCGTTTCTGGGAGAATTGGGTGTTATTTTTGTTAAAGCGGTACAAATTGATTTGATAGAATAGGCCGGATACCGCAATTTTGCCGCCACTATATGCTCCCGATCGATCAATTCTACCCCCAACTCAGTACCCCTGCCAAAATAGTGGTAACCATGCACCAGAAGCCTGATGGCGATGCCATGGGCTCGGCTTTGGGCCTGTATCATTTCCTGATAGCCATGGGGCACGAGGTAACCGTGATCTCACCCACCAACTGGGCCAGTTTTCTGGATTGGATGCCCGGGATTGACACGGTGATTGATTTTGAGCAACAGAAAGAGAAATCATTGGGCATCATCAATAGCGCCCATGTCATTTTCTGCCTCGATTTCAATATCCTGCACCGCACCAAACACATGGAACAGCCCCTGCTTTCGGCCGGCTGCACCAAGATCCTGATCGATCACCACCAGCAACCCCAGGAAGAAGCTTTTACCTACGGTATCAGCGATACCAGCAAAAGCTCAACCTGCGAAATGGTCTATGATTTCATCGTTAACTCAGGTAACCAGGACAAACTCACCATTCAAACGGCAGAATGCCTGTATACAGGGGTTATGACCGATACCGGTTCTTTCCGTTTCCCGGCAACTACGGCTTCGGTACACCGCATGGTGGCTGCTTTAAAAGAAATCGGACTGCATCATACCAAAGTGCACGACAATATTTACGATAATTTCCTCGAGAACCGACTTCGCTTTATCGGCTATGCACTGGTAAACCGGATGGAAGTTCTCTATGAATATAACACCGCTTTGATGTATATTACCCGGGCAGACCTGCAACGCTACAATATCAAAACCGGCGATACAGAAGGATTGGTGAATTACCTGTTAACCATACAGGGAATTAAATTCGGAGCGCTGGTAATTGATCGTGACGGGGAACGTAAATGGAGCTTCCGAAGCAAAGGGGCATTTGATGTAAATGCGTTTGCGAGGAAACATTTTAATGGCGGCGGACATGTAAACGCAGCCGGTGGCGGTAGTTACGACAGTCTGGACGCGAATGTGGCTAATTTTAAAGAAGTGATCAAAGAATATCAAAATCAACTACAATAAAAACAAATGATGAGAACAACCTCCACGCTGTTACTAGCGATCGTATTGCTTGCAAGCTGCAATCAATTCCAGAAAACCCCCTCCGGTCTTTCTTACAAGATCACCAGTGGCGGCAGTAAAGAAAAACTGAAACATGGGCAGTTCGTTAAATTCAATATTGAATATAAGGTTCCACCAAAAGATTCTGTACTGACCTCTTCTTATGGTCATGTACCTGCTTACCTCGTAATTGATACCTCACGCCCCAACAAACACAGTTTTCTGGAGATCATCACGAAGTGTGGTGTAGGCGATAAAGTTGAGTTCAGCATGAGCGTAGATACCCTGAAAAAACTGGGGATGCTTGAGTACAACAATATCTTCCGTGCCAGAGATATGATCAAAGGCCGTGTAGAGATTATTAAAGTATTCGACAACCAGGAACTGGCTTCTGCCGACCTGACCAAAGAACAAGGGCTGGAAAAAGACAGGGAAGTAAAAGACCTGCAGGCGTTGGTGGCTAAAAAAGGTATCAAAACTGTATCTACGCCTTCCGGTGTATTGGTTGAAGTACTTTCTGCCGGCGATGCTACCCAGAAAGCCGATACCGGCAAACAGGCTTCTGTATTGTACAGGGGAACATTTATGGATGGAAAAGAATTTGATTCCAACATGGATAAAAACAAACCCGGCGCACAACCCCTGAGCGTGATCTTCGGTGGCCAGAGTGTGATCCCCGGTCTGGAAGAAGGTCTGCGTTTATTTGGGAAAGGTGGTAAAGGAAAGATCTACATCCCCGCTATGCTGGCTTACGGCCAGAACGGACAACCGCCGGTTATTCCACAGTATGCCAATATGATATTTGAGATCGAGGTACTGGATATCACCACAGCCGCTGCCAAACCTGCACAATCGCAGATGCCGGGAATGCCACAGCACTAAAATAATTTATAGAAGAGATATGCAAAGGTTCCGCCATGCGGGACCTTTGTTTTTTAGCAGAAGGAAGAACTGAAGAGATGTTTTATCGTAGATGCTGGGTTAGTTTCACGGCTTCCATGGCTTCTTTCACATCGTGTACCCGCAGGATAGAAGCACCCTTTAATAATCCCGCAGTATGTAAAACGGTGGTACCATTCAGGGCTTCCTCAGGAGTAATGCCAAGGGTTTTATAAATGCTGGACTTTCTGGAAACGCCCAGAAGAATAGGTTTTTCCAGCATCGAAAATACTTCCAGGTTCTTCAGGATCTCAAAATTCTGGGCAATGGTTTTACTGAAGCCAAACCCCGGGTCAATAATCAGATCAACGATACCTGCCTCTTTACATTTCTGTTTTTTGGCAATGAAATAATCCAGCACCTCCCGGGTAATATCAATCTCGGTTTGGGTCTGATGCATCGTATCAGCCGTGCCTTTCACATGCATACATACATAAGGTACCCGTAAACCGGCAACGGTTGTGAGCATGTTGGCATCAAAACTGCCACCGCTGATATCATTGATGATGTCTGCACCCGTTTCTACCGCAGCACGGGCAACCGCTGAAAAATAAGTATCCACCGAAATAAAACTCTCCGGAAACCGGCTGCGCATGGCTTCGATCACCGGTAGTATCCGTTCCATCTCTTCCTCCGCCGTTAGCTGTTTACTGCCCGGTCGGGTGCTTTGCCCGCCAATATCCAGCATTGTAGCACCATCCTTCAGCATCAGCTCGGCCATCAACAGGGCACCGTCTACCGTAAACCGGCGGCTCCCGCTATAAAAAGAATCGGGTGTGATGTTGATAATACCCATCACCACCGGTTGCGCTATTTTCAGTAATCTTCCTTTACAATTCAGTGTGTACATACCCGGATTCAATTATCTTGCAGTCAGTCAAAGGTATTACCAAAGCCACGATAAACAGTGCAATAAAAAATGAGCCGGACGAATATACAATACGACGAGGCCGTGGGCCAGTGCAAAGAGATCTTCCTCAAAAAAACAAAGGATTACGGCACTGCCTGGCGGGTATTACGCACCATTTCTGTGGTGGACCAGATCTTTATCAAAGCCCTGCGCATCCGCACCATACAGGACCTGCATACGCAGAAAGTGGGGGATGATATCCCTTCCGAATTCAAGGGCATCCTGAACTATGCCGTTATAGGACTGATGCAGCTGGAACTGGGCCAGCCGCAGGTAGAAGAACTACCCGTAGAAAAAGTGGATGAGCTGTACCGCAAATACATCGATTTTGCTAAAAATACCATGCTGGATAAAAACCATGATTACGGCGAAGCCTGGCGTGAAATGAGCCAGCAGAGTTTTGCCGACCTGATACTGATGAAGCTGATGCGCATCAAACAGATCCTGGCGAATGATGGTAAAACGCTGATCAGCGAAGGCATAGATGCCAATTATGTAGACATTATCAATTATTCCGTTTTTGCATTGATCTTAATTGCCGAAGGCAAACACTAACTGTATGAAAACATTTCTGCTCATTGTACGATGGACCGTAGGCCTCCTGTTTATTTTTTCCGGACTGGTAAAGGCCAACGATCCGCTGGGTTTAAGTTATAAGATGCAGGAATTTTTTGAAGTGTGGAACATGCATTTCCTGAATGATTATACACTGGCTTTTGCACTGGTGATGAATGTATTCGAGATCGTGGCTGGTGTGGCAGTGATCATCGGATGGCGCATGAAGCTGTTCAGCTGGTTATTATTGCTGCTGATCATTTTCTTTACTTTCCTCACCGGTTACGCACTGTTTTCCGGCAAGATCAAAACCTGCGGTTGCTTTGGCGATTGTCTGCCGCTGACACCTGCCCAGTCTTTTGGAAAAGATATCTTCCTGCTGGTGCTGATCCTGATCCTGTTTTTTGCAGCTAACAAAATTAAGTCTGCCGTAAAACCCGCAGGCGCCATGGTGTTACTGTTATTGGCAACGGTGGGAACCAGTTATGGACAATATTATGTATTACAGCATCTTCCTTTTGTTGATTGTCTGCCCTATAAAAAAGGCAACGACCTGCTGGAACAGATGAAAACCCCGGCCAATGCCATACCGGATAGTTTTTCCATCGTATTCACGTACAAACGTCAGGGTAAACAACTGGAATTTGACCAGGCCAATTTCCCGGCCGATTTTGATTCTACCTATGAATATGTAGACAGGAAAGATAAACTGGTCAGAAAAGGAAATGGACTGACCGCAAAGATCACCGACTTCTCCCTGCAAACCATTTCCGGCGTAGATACTACTGCGGCGGTATTGGCTACTCCCGGAAAATATCTTCTCTTACTGATCAAAGATTTTGATCATACCGAAGCATGGTTATCCGGTTTTGATAAAGTGAAAGCAGCTGCCGCCCAAAAGAACCTGCCCATACTGGTCGTAACAGCTGATGCCGATAGAGCCCAATCTGTACTTCCCGGCTTTAGCATACTCAAATGTGATGCTACGGTCTTAAAAACAGCCGCCCGCGTAACACCAACCTATGTCATGATGCAAGCCGCCACCGTTTTATCCAAAACTAGCTATGTAGACGCTGAAAAACTCTTACAGCAAATCAAAACCCAATAAAAACATTCACCCATTCACTCACCCACTCATTCACTCATTCACTCATTAATACATGTCCTACCTCACCAAAAAATTACTCTACGGATTACTGGTACTGGTAGGGGTGGTGGTAGTGGTGTTTTTTCTCTTCCAGGGTTTTGGTGATCCGGCCAGGCTGGTACTGGGGCAGGCGGGTGATAGTACCACTATTAAAAATATCCGCAAAGAGCTGGCATTGGATCAACCCAAATGGAAACAGTTTGTATTGTATCTGAACGATGTGTCGCCGGTGGCAGTGCACAGTTCAGCCGACATTGAAAAAAAACAACTGAAAGGATTTTTCATCGGAGGCGAACAAAAGTTAGGCATAAAAGTTCCCTATCTGCGCCGTTCCTATCAAACCAAAAAAGACGTTGGCGAAGTATTGATGGAAGCCCTGCCTGGAACACTGGTGCTGGCATTGGCTGCTATGTGTGTTGCTACCCTGATCGGAATTCTGCTGGGCATACTGGCCGCAGTAAAACAAAATACCTGGATGGATACCTCCGCCATTTTTGCCAGTGTACTGGGTATTTCGGCACCTTCTTTTTTTATGGGGATTGTACTGGCCTACCTGTTCGGATTTGTGTTGAGCCCCTACACGGGTTTGCACATGACGGGCAGCCTGTTCCAGATCGATCCCTTTACCGGTAAAGAGCTGCAACTGAAGAACCTGATTCTGCCGGCTATTACCCTGGGCATCCGTCCACTGGCTATCATTACCCAGCTTACGCGCAGTTCTATGCTGGATGTGCTTGACCAGGATTATATCCGAACAGCCTATGCCAAAGGACTGTCAAAAAAAATAGTCATCTTCCGCCATGCTTTGCGAAACGCATTGAATCCTGTGATCACTGCTGTTACGGGCTGGTTTGCAGAATTACTGGCAGGTGCTTTTTTTGTGGAATATATTTTTGGCTGGAAAGGGATCGGGAAAGTAACGGTGGATGCGCTGGAAAAATTAGACTTCCCGGTAGTGATGGGTAGTGTACTGATCACCGCCACTTTCTTTATCGTCGTTAATATACTGGCTGATCTGTTATACGGAATCGTGGATCCCCGTGTACGGGTAAAGTAACCAACGAAAGCTACTTATTGAATGATCACTTCATTGATCACTTTCTCCCCAAAAGCTTCATTAACACGGTCGATGATCTGTTGTTTCTGATAAAGCAATTCATTTTTCAAAGGACCTACAGCGGTATGGATAAATAATTTCTGGTTGATGATCTGGATTTTATCCGTGTACTTGGCAATGGTTTTGCCCATCAGCTGTTCCCAGATCTCTTCGATCTGTATCGCACGGATCCCATTGCGCAGATGACTCTTGTGCAAAAAACCTTTGATCGCATCGCCGATATGAAACTCTGACATAGAGCGAAATTAAGAATTAAAAATCAGCAATTAGTAATTAACAATTGGGAAGCTGTCTGCAGCAATCGCTTTCATTGGTTAGAAGGTAAGCCACATGGAATAGCGGGAGGTAGCCAACTGAAAATTTTTGTATTCTAATTTTTAATTACTAATTGCTAATTATTAATTAATTCAATCACCTGATAAGGAACATTGATTTCAGAAAGATTTCCCTTTAACCGATCTGCATGTGTATCCGTAATAAACACCTGTCCGTCGCTTTCTGTGCAAACCCAGTTCAGCAGCTGGAACATGCGTTGCTCATCCAGTTTTTCAAATACATCATCCAGTAAAAGGATAGGGGTGAAGCCTTTCTTTTCTTTCAATACCTGCCATTCAGCCAGCTTCAAAGCAAATAACAGGCTTTTCCGCTGTCCTTGCGAGGCTTCGGTTTTAAAAGGAGCCGATCCCATATAAAACAACAGGTCATCGCGGTGAATACCGGCGGTGGTTCTTTGCAGGGCCTGGTCTTTTGAACGGCTCAGGGTCAGTAGTGTGGCAAAATCATCTTTCAGTAACTGGCTTTCGTAAAACAGCGAAAGTCCATCATCCTTACCGGCAATCCGCTGGTAAATAGAAGCCGCCAACGGAAGAAAACTTTCGAGAAATGTTTTTCTTTCCGTGAAAATATAATTACCCTTTTTGCAAAGCTGCTCGTCAAGGATCTGGAGCAGGGCATCATCTATGGATCCGGTTTCGGCAGACTGCTTCAATAAACTATTGCGTTGCTGTAACAGTTTCTGGTAGTCGATCAGGTAAAGCAGGTATTCTTTACTGATCTGAGAAAGCAGGGTGTCAAGAAAAGTTCTTCTTTCTTCACTGCCGCCGGTTACCAGCACCACATCATCCGGCGCAATCATCACACAGGGAATTTTGCCGATATGATCCGAGAATTTTTTATAAGCTTCCTCATTCAGTTGCAGTTCTTTCCGGTTGTTCTCCCGCAGAATGCAGACCAATTCCTGCGGCTCACCCTGTAAATCATAAGTGGCCTGTAAGCGTAAACCTGCCAGTCCGTGGTGCACGTTCTGTGAATCCGGCCGCGAAAAATAACTGCGGGTAAAACTCAGGTAATACACGGCATCCAGCAGGTTGGTTTTGCCGGAACCATTCAGTCCACAGATGCCTACAATCCTTTCTGTAAAAGAAAACTGCTGTTGCAGGTAATTACGGAACTGCACCAATGATATGGAATGAAGCCGGAGCATTTGCGGGCAAATTAAACCAGACGCAGGGAATAATTCCTATCGGGTATGCGAGAAAGCATTTATTTTTATGAAAAATTCGGTTTTGAAGACGATATTATCCGAGCAACAACTGGCATTAACCGTTAAACGACTGGCACACCAGATCCTGGAGAACAATCTCCAGCTGGCCGATACGGTCATTATTGGCCTGCAGCCAAGAGGGGTATTCCTCAGCGACCGGATTGTGCAGGAACTGAAAGCCATTGTTTCTCCCGAACTGGTGCAATACGGCAAACTGGATATCACTTTTTACCGCGATGATGTGCGCAAAAGCCTGCATATCGCGAACCATACCGATATTCCCTTCAGTATTTCCGATAAAAAAGTAGTGCTGATCGATGATGTGTTGTACACCGGCCGCACCATCCGGGCCGCACTGGATGCCCTGCTGGATTTTGGCCGACCTTCCAAAGTATCGCTTTGTGTGCTGGTAGACCGCAGGTTCAACCGGGAATTGCCCATACAACCCGATTATGCCGGAAAAGTGATCGATACCATCATCTCGCAGAAAGTAAAAGTGAACTGGAAAGAGAAAGACGGTGGCGATGAAGTGGTGTTGATCTAAGAAAACTCAGTAACAGGTTTCCGGTAATGAATCGTTCCTGAAACTTGTAACAGGAAACTTGTAACCGGTTTAGCAGAAACCATTACCTTTGATTTTTAATGAAACTATCTACCAAACATCTTCTTGGTATCAAAGATCTCAACAGAGAAGATATTGAGTTAATTCTCTCCACTGCCCAGCAATTCAAAGAAGTTTTACAAAGGCCGGTAAAGAAAGTTCCCTCGCTACGTGATGTAACCATCGTAAACCTGTTTTACGAGAATTCTACCCGTACCCGTATGTCTTTTGAACTGGCAGAACGCAGGCTCTCGGCCGATGTGCTCAATTTTGCGGCCAGCAGTTCATCCTCCGCCAAAGGCGAAACCCTGCTCGATACCGTGAACAATATTCTCAGCATGAAAGTGGATATGGTGGTGATGCGTCACAGCGCCTCCGGTGCTCCGCATTTTCTGGCCAAACATATTCCTGCTGCCATCGTGAATGCCGGCGACGGGATCAACGAACACCCCACCCAGGCCCTGCTGGATGCCTATTCCATGCAGGAAAAGCTGGGGAAACTGGAAGGACTGAAAGTGGCCATCATCGGCGATATCATGCATAGCCGCGTGGCCCTGAGTAATATGTACCTGCTGAAGAAAATGGGCGCAGAGATCATGGTGGCTGGTCCGCCCACCCTCATTCCCAAATACATTGCCGAAGCCCTTGGCGTAAGGGTGGAATATAACCTCAAAAAAGCCCTGCAATGGTGCGATGTGGCCAACGTGCTGCGCATACAGCTGGAGCGCCAGAACCAGCCCTTATTCTCTTCGCTGCGCGAGTATAACCTGGCCTATGGTATCAAACGGAAAGTACTCGAAAGCCTGGGCAAAGAGATCGTGATCATGCACCCCGGACCCATTAACCGCGGCGTGGAACTGGACAGTGATGTGGCCGACGGACCTTATTCCATCATCCTGAACCAGGTAGAGAACGGGGTGGCAGTGAGAATGGCTGTGCTGTACCTGCTGGTTGATAGAGAAAGCTGATCTCCGTAACAAACTGCCAAACAGGGAATGTTTAGCGGCCTTCGTGGTTTGTACTGTCTACTTCGTATTTTCACCTCCTCAAACCTGCTATATGGAGCGAATCTGCCTGTTTCCCGGAACCTTTGACCCTGTAACACTGGGGCATGTGGATATCATTAACCGGGCTTTGCCTCTGTTCGACAAGATCTATGTAGGTATCGGTATCAACTCCTCCAAAAGCCCCATGTTCACTGCCGAACAGCGGATGCACTGGTTCAGCGAGATCTATAAAGATGAACCGCGGGTACAGAGTGTGGTGTATGACGGCCTGACCGTGAACTACTGCCGCATTATCAAAGCCGGTTTTATTTTAAGAGGGATCCGTTATGTGAGCGATTTTGAATACGAAAAAACCATCGCCGATGCCAATCGGACACTTGATAAAAACATCGAAACCATTTTCCTGACCGGCGAACCGAAATACACTTCGGTGGCATCCACCATCGTGCGCGATATCATCCGTAACGGGGGAGATGCTTCTCCCTTTCTGCCGGAAGCCGTGAATATCACTTTGCGTTCATTGAATACAAATAAATAAGTAACACATGCGGATCTGGTTCAACAAAGATCTTACCCTGGAAGATTTTCAAACACTGGGCAAAGACACCATGGGCGATTTTATCGGGATCCGTTTTTCGGAACTGGGCGATAACCATCTCTCGGCCACCATGCCGGTAGATCACCGCACCAAACAACCCTATGGATTATTGCATGGAGGCGCTTCTGTTACACTGGCCGAAACCTTAGGTAGCGTTGGATCTGCACTGGTAATAGACCCCGCGAATTTTATCTGTGTAGGGCAGGAGATCAATGCCAACCATATCCGCAGTGCCCGCAGCGGACTGGTAACCGGAACGGCTACGCCGATACACCTGGGTGCCACTTCACATGTATGGGAAATTAAAATCCACGATGAGCAGGGAAAACTGGTCTGCGTCAGCCGGTTAACCGTGGCGATCCTGAAAAAGCGGTAATCGGATTTTTATTGTAGTGACACCGTCAGATCAGCCCAGCCTTTTTGATGATATCGGTTACCGTATCATAACTGTTCTCGAGGCAGGCCGACAATGTTTCACCCTTAACCCACCTGATTTCCAGGATATCTTCTTCTGTTTGTGGAACCAGGTTTTGCACGCCACTGGCCTGCATCGAAAACCAATGGGTTTCTTTGATGACTTCCCGGTTGATAAAGGTGTCAAAGTATTCGTGATAGCTGATGCCGATCAGTGTTCCGAGGGTTAATCCTGTAATGCCGGTCTCTTCCATTACTTCTCTGACTGCACAGTCTTCGATGGTTTCACCTTCGTCCAGTTTTCCTTTGGGAAGATCCCATTTACCCCTGCGGAAGATCAGGAGCAGTTCGCCTGCTTCGTTCAGTACCAATCCACCTCCGGCAATAATTTTCGTTTTTTCCATGATGCACCAAATGTGAATACAATTTCTCAATTTCCCAATTCCCCTTTCTAAAATGGCCTTACTTTCGCGCTATGACAAACGAAAAAGCCGTAGCTGAAAAACTGCTGCAGGTAGCAGCGGTAAAACTGAGTCCGGAGAAACCTTTTACCTGGGCCAGTGGCTGGAAAAGCCCTATTTATTGCGATAACCGCCGGGTATTATCCTTTCCTTTTGTACGTGATTTTGTGAAGAGTGAAATGTGTAATGTGGTATTTGAACATTTTCCGCAGGCAGAAGTACTGGCGGGTGTGGCCACGGCAGGTATTCCCTGGGGAGCCATGGCTGCCGACCAGTTAAAGCTGCCCTATATCTATGTGCGCCCCAAACCCAAGGAACATGGCCTGGGCAACCAGATCGAAGGGTTCTATACCCCCGGGCAGCGGGTATTGGTGATCGAGGATCTGATTTCTACTGGTAAAAGCAGTTTGCAGGTCGTAGATGTGCTGCGTAATGCAGGGGTGGAAGTAGTAGGTATGGTATCCATTTTTACCTATGGTTTTGCCGTGGCAGATAAAGCTTTTGAAGAAGCCAAAGTTCCTTACCGCTCGCTCACCAATTATGCCAACCTGATCAGCCTGGCGGTGGAGAAAGGGCAGGTATCTGCGGATACCGAACAATTACTGCTTTCCTGGCGTAACGACCCGGCTAACTGGCAGGGTATTTGACTTAGTAACTGAAATTTGTACCCATGAAAAAAATACTGTTCTTAGCCGGCTGTTTATTGGCCGGTGTCAATGCACTACAGGCACAGCAACCCAAACCGGAATGGGTAACCATTAAATCGGCCAACCTGCGTTGCTGGGAGTGTAAAGAAAGGCTTGACAAATACCTCTTGATGGAGAACAAGGCCAATATGGAAAGTGGTATGATGACCTGGAAGATCAACCTGCTGCAGGGAGAGATCAAAGTACAGTTTCTGCCCGACCGTACCAGTGCTGCTGCCATTAAAGCGGCCCTGAACAATGCCGGTTTTGATGCCGATGCGGATAAAGCCGAACCGGAAGCTTATAAGTTATTGCCTCCCATCTGCAAACGCGCCGAAGACGGTGGCGGTCCGCAGCCGAGGAAACCCTGTCATGTGCAGCCGTACAATTAAGAATTGAACAGAAGAACAGATGAACGGAGGAGCAAGGAACAGACGAATCAAAGAATATCTACCTGCTTACCACAATAAGCCTCTCTACTTTTGCATTTCGTCTGTTCGTCTGTTCGTCTGTTCGTCTGTTCGTCTGTTCGTCTGTTCGTCTGTTCGTCTCTTCGTCTGTTCGTCTGTTCAAAAGAGCTTCAACTGATGCCTCGCCTCATAATTAAACGGCACATTGGTATAGAACCCTGCCTTGCCCACCCGGGTGGTTCCTTTTACATTGATCAGCACTTCCTGGCTGAACAGCATATTGAGGCTGTTTTTCAGCACTGTTTTCATATCTATGGCAATCCGCGAGGGTAGGTTAAATTCTGCCCGGCGGGGAATATGCATCAGGGTATCGAGCTGGTATTTGCCGAGATAGCTGTTATCCACATAGACATCGCAGTCCACTTTTTTCAGATCCACACCAAAACCGTTGGGGTTGTAATACACCAGATCCATCGACAGGAGGGTCTTGTCGAATCCCATATTTTCAATTTTCACATTTTTGATATCCCGGTAATCAAAGCCCTGGGGCTTTTGACAACCTGCCAGTAAAAGGGCAAATAAGGCGAATAGAAGGGCTTGTTTCAACAGCTAAGTATTTGCCTGCAAAATAGGAGAGACTCACCGATTTTCAAGATTTCCTCTTTTTAATTAACTTACATTTGACGCTAAATATATTAGCTTTTTTGGTAAAAAATCCTTCTTTTTTGAATACTAAAAATAATAGTTGATTATATTTTAGTTTAAAACTATAATAATCAGTTATTTATATCAATATATTTAAATAATTAATTGCAATAAAAACAGCCAAAATCAAAGGATTTTGCAGATTTGAAACAATGATTAAACAGAATGAAAATATACAATCATTAATAATTGATAGTCAATATTTTGGAAATGTTAACTATTATAAAATTTTAGTTGAATTTTCAAATATAGAAATTGAGCAATATGAAACCTATCAAAAAATGAGTTTTCGCAACCGTTGTATGGTAGCGGGCAGCAATGGTGTGGTAGGTTTATCGGTTCCGTTGGAAAAAGGCAGGGGCCAGCGGGAGCTGATGAAGGATGTCAGGATCAGCTATTCAGACAAATGGCAGCTGCAGCATTGGCGTACCATCGAGTCCTGTTACAGCCGGGCACCCTTCTTTGAATTTTACCGGGATGGGGTCTGGCAACTCCTCCAAAAGAAAGAAACCTACCTGCTGGATCTGAATATGGCCACACTGCACTGGCTGAAAAAAGTGCTGAAAATGCCGGGAGCTATTTCACTGACCCGGCAGTACCTGAAAACCTATCCGGGGGAGGTAATGGATCTACGCAATACCATCCTCCCCAAAAATTACCACCAGGCAGAAACCTGCCCACGGTACACCCAGGTGTTCGAAGACAGAATCGGGTTTCAGCCCAACCTATCTATATTGGATCTGCTGTTCTGCTGCGGACCTGAAACCAGCTATTTACTACAGACAACATTTTAACGTTTTAATGAGTCTTTAAACCAGCTGATAGGCTGATATGCCTTAATTTTAAACATGGCGTTTCTACCAAACAGAAATGCTCCGAAATATTGACCGCCCCCCTGATGAAGAAGTATCGATTTCTGCTGTTTTTTATATACACCCTTGGTCATTTGATGGTAAATGGACAGGACTTCTCGAATAAAGGCAAAGACTTCTGGCTGGGGTATGGCTTTCATGTGAATATGGGAGCAGGTGTCCCGACTAACCAGAATAATATACAGGACATGGTTCTGTATTTTACCTCAGATAAAAATGCAACGGTAACACTCGATATTCCCGGTATCGGTTATACCAAAACCTATACGGTAACGGCCAATCAGGTAACTACGTCTGATCCAATACCCAAAGTAGGAACACAGGATGCCCGTATTTCCGGTCCGGGTACGTTTAAGCGTGGTATTCATATTGTAAGTGATGTTCCCATTGTAGCCTATGCACATATTTACAATGCCAGCGTTTCGGGGGCTTCCTTACTCTTTCCTACCAACACCCTGGGAAAAGATTATTATTCTGTCAATTATACCCAATCTTCCAACGCCACTTTTTCCAATTCTTTTTTCTTCGTTGTGGCTACAGAAGACAATACAACAGTAGAGATCACGCCTTCTGCTGCCAATCTGAATGGGTTGGCACCCGGGGTGGCTACTTCTGTAACATTGGATAAAGGGGAAATATACAGTGTAATGGGCACGACTACCGGAACGCTGGGCACCGATCTTACCGGATCCCGGATTCGATCCATCAGTTCCAACGGGAGCGGGGGCTGTAAGAAAATCGCAGTCTTCTCCGGCGCCGGAAAAATTAGTATTGGAGGCGGAGGTACCGGAAGTGCCGATAATCTTTTTGCACAGGCATTCCCGTCTGTGGCCTGGGGTAAAAAATACCTGACTGCCCCCACCGGCTCACAACCCAATAACTATTATCGGATTTGTGTAACTGATCCCACCACCGTTGTAAAACTGAATGGGGTGGTATTGTCTGCTGCTGCCCTGGTCAATAAGTTTTATTATCAATTCAAAAACGCCAATGCATCGGGAACCAATCCGGCTGTACCCAATCTGATTGAAGCGGATAAACCCATTCTGGTGGCACAATATTGTACCACCCAGGGACAGGATGGAAATCCGAATACCAACCCCGGTGGTGATCCGGAAATGATTTACCTGAGTCCGGTAGAACAGACCATTAATAATATCACCCTGTATTCTGCCAACAAAAACCTGATTCTTCAGAGTTACATTAATGTCATTATTAAGAATGGGGGAATGGCCAGCTTTACCCTGGATGGAAACAAAGTTTCCGGATTCCAGCCGCATCCGCAGGAACCGAATTATTCTTACGCAATCATTCCGGTAACGGCAGGTTCTCATACACTTTATTCCGATACAGGGTTTAATGCGATTGCTTATGGATTTGGATCTGCAGAGAGTTATGGATACAATGCAGGTACCAATGTGCGTGATTTTACGCCCACAGCAACCTTTCAGAACCCTTTCAGCCGGATCGATTCTGCTGTTACCTGTGTAAATACCCCACTGCAATTATCAGTACCCTTAACCTTTGTTCCGGCCAGTATCAAATGGGATTTTTCTGCCGCACCCAATATTTCACCGGCCACCGGTATTGGTCCGCTTACGTCTTTTTCTGCAGATAGCTCCAAATCACTGAACGGCATAAACCTGTCTTATTACAGTCCGGGAAAAACCTTCACTTTTACCAGTGCCAATTCAGCAGCTTTGCGAGATACCATTAAGTTATATACAACTTCTTCAACGCCCGATGGCTGCGGCAGTACAGACCAGATCTTTACGATTCCTGTAACGGTAAATGATCTTCCTACGGCTAAGTTTTCAGTAGCAGCCGGTGGTTGTGCCAACGATCCTGTAACGCTTACCGATCAGAGCAGTGCCACGCAGGGTACTATCAAACGCTGGTTCTGGGATTTTGGTGATGGTACCACTGCCGATCTTACCAGTGCGACAGTACCCCCTAAAGTATTCAACAGTCCGGCTAGTTATACCATCAAACTCAAAGTGGCTTCTGATATTGGCTGTCTATCCGCTGAATCCAGCCAAACCGTTCAGCAAACTGCCAAACCTGTGGCCGGTTTTACCGCCACAGCACTGAAATGTGTTGATCGGGATATTACGTTCACAGATGCTTCTGCCAGCAGCGCCGGAACCCTTACCAAATGGATCTGGGATCTGGGTGATGGGGCAGCCGTTATTACGAATAACACAAATGCCCCGGTTACAACAAAATATAGCAGCGATGGTGTCAAAAAACCAAGCCTGAAAGTAGCCACCAGTTCAGGTTGTGAAAGCGATCTCTATACACCTGCTTTTGCCATCAATCCAAGTCCGCAACCCGGGTTTATTTTACCGGAAGTATGTTTGAGCGATGCGTTTGCCCTGTTTACAGATACCAGTAAGATCAGCGATGGTTCACAGGCGCAATTCAAATACCAGTGGAATTTTAACGCAGGTACGCCCGCTGTGAGTCCCGGACCTTCGGCTACCTCGAGTACTTTACAAAACCCACAGATCAAATACGCCAAGTCGGATAATTACAAAGTGTCTCTCACCGTTACATCTAAAGACGGTTGTGTAGCCAGCCTGATGCAGGACTTCACTGTCAACGGCAGTATTCCCAAAGCCGCTTTCGAATTGGCCAATGCAGCTCCTTATTGTGGTGTAAAACCGGTTAAGCTGAAAAATAATTCAACGGTGGATTTTGGATTTGTAACCAAACTCGAAATCTACTGGGATTATACCAATAACCCAGCGGTAAAAGAAACGGATGAAAACCCCACACCGGGAAAAATTTACCCGCACGCGTATGCCGATCCAACTTCTCCTAAAACCTATACCATCCGGATGGTAGCGTATTCGGGAGGTTCGGCCTGCTCCGATGTTACGTCACAAACGATTACGGTCTATCCGCAACCCAAGGCATTTTTCACCGTATCCGCCAGCCAGCTTTGTTATGGAGATTTCATTAGTTTTACCGATAAAAGTTATAGTGGATCCAGCGCCACTACCAACTGGGCCTGGAACCTGGGCGGAGGGGATATCTCCACGCAGCAGAATCCCAATAAACAGTATAATGATTCGGGTATTTTCAATGTTAGCCTTCATTTCCTGAATGCCGATGGTTGTATCAGCGATACAGCTACCCAATCGCTCACCGTTTATCCCAACCCCAAACTGGTATTACCCCATAAGATCACCGTATTGATAGGAGGACAGGTTACACTGACGCCTACCTATGTATATGGCAATGAACTGGCCTATCTCTGGACGCCATCCACTTATCTTAGCAGCGATACCGCCGCAACCCCCAAAGCCATTCCGGATGATGATATCACCTACCGATTAAAACTGACCGCAAAAGGCGGATGTTCGGTTACAGATACTATTTTTATACGGGTATTAAAAGGCCCGGAAGTACCCAATGCTTTTTCGCCCAATGGCGATGGCATCAATGATACCTGGCGGATCAAGTACCTGGATGGGTATCCCGGTGCTACCATTGATGTATATAATCGGTACGGACAGATAGTTTTTCGATCTTTGGGATATGATGTGGAGTGGAATGGTACCCGGAATGGCAACCCATTACCGGTGGGAACGTATTATTATATTATCAACCCTAAAAACGGACGACAGATCATCACGGGATCGGTCACTATTATAAAGTAAGGATATGCGTGTAAAACAGGTCATGATTGGAATCGCTTTATGTATCTGCACGGCAGTTGTGGCCCAGCAGCGGCCTTACTATACGCAGTATATCATGAACAATTATATCATCAATCCTGCCGTGGCAGGGATTGAGAACTACTGGGATGTAAAAGCCAGTCACCGCATGCAATGGGTGGGTTTACAGGATGCGCCGGTAACCACTTATCTCACCATACATGGTCCCCTGAAGAAAAGTGATTACGACGACAGGGGCTCTGCCACCAGTTTTCGTGCCGGAGGTAGTAACCCAAGGGGAGAAGCGTACTGGCGTGATTATACAGCCCCCGATCCGCACCATGGCGTAGGATTTACCATGCTGAATGATAAAACCGGTCCGCTGAATCGTTTCGCTGTGTACGGCACCTATTCTTATCACTTAAGTTTATCCCCCCGCACTTCACTGGCCGCGGGTACTTCCATCGGATTTACCAATGTAAGCCTGGATGCGAGCAAACTGAATTTTGGTGGCACTACCGTAGATCCGGCCGTGGCGGGTAGTGGGGTAATTAACCGGATCAAACCGGATATCAGTGCAGGCCTCTGGTTGTATTCAAGGGATTATTTTGTGGGCCTGGCCGCACAGCAGATCATTCCGCAGCAGATCGCTTTCTCTGATAATACGGTGTACTTGCAAAACGGAAAATTAATACCCCATTTATTCCTCAGCGCTGGATACCGTATGCAGTTAACGGATGATGTAAGCCTGTTACCTTCTATGCTGGTACGTTATATCAATCCGTTACCATTGGGCTTTGATGTGAATGCTAAATTACAATACCAGGACCTGATCTGGGCCGGAGCCTCTTACCGTTACCAGGATGGTTTTGCGGCAATGGTGGGACTGAACCTTAACCGCAATATCAATATCGGTTATTCTTACGATGTACAGACTTCCTCCCTGAATACGGTGAGTAAGGGTACACATGAAATACTGATCGGGTTCTTACTCGGTAATAAATGGGGCGATTGGTGTCCGCGTAATCTCTGGTAACAGCTTTATTGTTGCAGCAGTATTACCTGTTTTTCTTCTTCTGCACGGACCCTTTTTTTGAGCACGAGGGGGAGTTGCTCTATTTTCTTTGTTTCTATCAGTTTTGCAAAAGCCAGTTTCATTTGCCGGAGGGAAGATAGTTCTGCCAGTCTTGACAGCAGTACCAATTTTTGCAAGTTAATCTCATTCATAACCGGTTCAGGTAAGGGCGTAACCAGTGTTTCCAATGGGGTTTCCACCACAATAACCTCTTTTGTTTCGGTATCATCCGGTATCCTTCGTTCTGGTAATTCTTTCTTCTCCGGGTTATTCCGATTCCTGGAGATTTTTTTCTGAAGGGGTTGTTGTTCTACTCTGAACAGCGGTTCTACACTACGCAGGGATTGGAGGATGAGTTTGTCCAGTCCCATTTTATCCAGGTCTGTTACTACATCCATGGCTTGCTGGATATCGCGCGTAATTTTGGTCTTGTCTATATTCACATTCACACTGAAAGCTTTCTGCATCTCGGCTTTGGCTTTCTCTATATCGGCCGATACTTTTTTCATTCCATTGTTGATCTCCTGTTTAAACTGCTTACGCATATTCGCAGTAAAGAGTGCCGAATCGGTAGACAATACCCTGGCCAGTTCCTGTTTGGCTTTTTCCATTTCGGCCAACTCTTTCTGCCAATCATGCTTTTGCTGTTTTTCCATTTCAAGGGAAGCCTGTTGCAAAGCATCAGCGATCATGGGAGTAAAGGAATTGACGATGCCGGCAGGAGAAGCTTTCTCAACATCCGTTAATTCTTTTTCAGCCTCTACCACATTTTTTTTCACTTCTGCCTGTAAAGGTTTGGATAAAAAGAAAACCGGATTGAACAAAGGATTATCCACACGGATAGCCATTGGTTCTACAGTATACGATTGTACTTTTTTCGCAGGGGTGGCCAGTTTTATTTTTGTTGATTGAGAGGCAATGGGCTGTTCGTTGCGGCTGGATTTGATCGGACTTAACCAGGCCACAGAACTCAGAATACCGGTTACAATAAAAAAAGCCAGTAACTGTTTGCGGTAGCTGAAGCGGTTTTCTTTTTGTTCAATCATCCGCTTTACACGGTATAAGAGGTCATTCTTTTTTCCGGTAGCGGTCATGGCCAGAGCTGGTGCCTGCTGCAGATATGCAATACGGAGCAGGGCTTCAGCGTATACCGGCACTTCGTATTGAAACTGTAACACCCAGTCATCACAACTGTTCTCCCTTTCTTTGCGGATAGATTTACTGATCAGCTGCGTGAAGGGGTTATAGAACAGGCCGATCTCTGCAATGGATAAAAGGATATTCACCAGATAATCGTAACGTTTGATATGCGCCATTTCATGCAGCAGCACGGCTTCCATCTGCTGGGTACTGAGATGGTTGATGCTGGCCATCGGTACCAGGATAATCGGTTTTAAAAAACCAATCGTGAGTGGTGTACTTACCTGTTCTGATAAAAAGACCCGTACATTTTTTTTGATATTGAGCTGGGCAGCAATTTTCTGCACAAACAAACGCCATTCGGCGGGCATCTTATGCAGTCCCTGGTAGCGGATCAGCTGTGTTTGGCGATAGCCCATGAACCAGCGTACACAGAGAAAGAGCATCAATAACAGGTATGCCATGGAAATATAGGGCAAGAGTCTTTCTCCTTTCAGCATCCATTGCAACACGCCTGACAATAACCCTGTTCCGGTGGCAGTTATCGGTTGCATATTTTCTGCAGCCGTTTTTACAGGCTGCCATGCCTGGTGGTATTGCTGGTAATAGAATTGAAAGGTAAACAGGAACCAGACAAAGCCGATGGTTTGCGCGGCCACGCCCAACCGGTATTTGGCGGCAGCACCCATGGGCAGTAAACCGGTGATACTGATATAGAGCAGCCATACCAAGGCTGTTTGCCATACGCTATGGGCAATGGCATATCCCAGCGACTGTAAAAAAACGGATTGAAACAGGTGCTGCATACACTTACTGTTTTTTCAGGTTGTCCAATAGTTTCTGGATCTCATCCAGCTCTTCTTTGTTAGGCACCGTATTACCCAAAGCCTGCATCACCAGCTGGGTAGAGGAGCCTCCAAACAGGGAATTGATCATTTTACCCACGATCTGCTGCTGTGTATTCTCGCGGGTGATATTGGCCCGGTAAATATGGGTTTTACTGCTGTCATCCCGCTTTACGATGCCTTTCTCAAACATGATCTGCATCAGTTTAAGGGTAGTGGTATACCCGGCATCTTTGTGCTCGCTCAGGATCTCGTGTACCTCTCTTACGGTGGCGGTACCCTTGTCCCAAAGCACCCGTAAAATCTCCAGTTCGCTCTCTGTTGGTTTGATATTCTTGGAAACGGCCATTGCTACGATTTTATTCGTAAGCAATTTACGAATGCGGTCGTAAGAAGTCAAATAAAAAAATGTTAAACGGTGAGAGGGAAGGATGGGGATGGATTAATTAGAAGTTAATAGTTAAAAGTTAATAATAGAAATCTCCAACTATTAACTTCTAACTATTAACTATTAATTTTTAATTGTCCTTCTGTTGTGTTTTATAGGATCCTACATAATAACTCGCAATGGTTCTCACCCGTAACCGGTCGTTCTGAAAACTGACCATTTTGTAGGGTTTGAATACCTTCTTTTTATCGAGGAAACCGATGATGCAGGAGAGGGGTTCTTTTCCTTTCTGCAGCACTACGGTAGGCTGTATGCCGAAGTTGGGGATGGTGAGCGAATCGCTTACGCGCACTTCCTTGGCCTGTATGCGGAGCGTGTACTGAAAGGTTTTTTGGGTTTCATACACTGTAACGGCAAATTTCCAGTCGTTCAGTTCATCCGCAATTTTTTCACTGTAAGTGGCTACCGGGCTTGACTGGATACTTTTTCTGGTGGCAGGAATGGTATCATACGATACCACAACGGCGGTATCTGCACTGGTATCGGTGGTGGTTTCATTGTTGGCACAGCCAGCCAGAAGCAAGAGGGTAAGGAGGGACAGGATTCTCATATGTTAAAAATAGTATCTATTGCGATAAGAACCGGACCACCGGTAACAAAAATCCCGGCCATTAGCCGGGATCCTGTACAATTTTCTCTGTGTTATCTTATTTCTTTTCTACTGACTCATCTAATGTGATGTTAATGGATTTCTTACCGTTCAGGTAGGTCTCATATTTCTTCAGTACATCGGCAGATTGTTCTTTACCGTTGATGCTGAATTTACCGTCTTTGTACTCGATGGTCAGTTTACCCGCAGGTGCCAGGCCATCTTTTTTCAGTGCATCGATCAGTCCTTTAAAACCATCTTCGCTGGCGTTAACAGTAACTTCGGTAGCAGAAGAATCGTTGCCGAATACTTTCACTTCCATTTTCTGTTCAATCACCTGCTTGGGTTTGGCATCAGACTGGTGTAAATGCGCCAGGGTAGGAGCAATGACCAGTGACACGATGGACATCAGTTTGATCAGGATATTCATGGAAGGCCCAGAAGTATCTTTAAAAGGATCACCCACGGTATCACCGGTTACCGATGCTTTATGTGGTTCTGATTTTTTATAGTACATCTGACCGTTGATTTCTACACCTGTTTCAAATGATTTCTTGGCGTTATCCCAGGCACCACCGGCATTGTTCTGGAACATACCCATCAGTACACCACTTACGGTAGCACCGGCCAGGAATCCACCCAATACTTCAGGTCCGAAAATGAATCCGATGATAATCGGAGAAAGAATGGCAATGGCACCGGGCAGCATCATTTTTTTCAGGGATGCTTCGGTAGAGATAGCCACACACTTATCATATTCCGGTTTGCCGGTACCTTCCATAATTCCGGGAATGGTATGGAACTGGCGGCGAACTTCTTCCACCATGGCCATGGCCGCTTCACCTACAGCGCGGATAGCGAGTGAGGAGAAGATGAAAGGAATCATACCGCCTACAAACAGTCCCGCCAGTACATCAGCATGGTAAATATCAATACCATCGATACCCGCAATACCTACGAAAGCCGCAAACAAAGCCAGCGCCGTTAAGGCAGCAGAAGCAATGGCAAAACCTTTACCGGTGGCAGCGGTAGTATTACCTACTGCATCCAGTACATCTGTTTTTTCACGCACTTCCTTGGGCAGTTCACTCATTTCAGCAATACCACCGGCGTTATCTGCAATCGGACCGAATGCATCAATCGCCAGCTGCATAGCTGTGGTAGCCATCATACCGGCCGCAGCAATCGCCACACCGTATAAACCGGCACAGTAATAAGAACCATAAATACCGGCAGCCAGTACCAGTATCGGTAATAACGTACTTTCCATACCTACTGCCAGACCACCAATGATATTGGTAGCATGACCGGTAGACGACTGGCGGATGATGCTCATCACCGGGCGTTTACCCATAGCGGTATAATATTCAGTGATCATACTCATCAAAGTACCTACGGCCAGACCCACCATGATGGCGCCGAATACTTTGTTGGGTGTGAAATCAAAACCTCTTAACAGCATGTGCTCCGGTAACAGGAAACTAACGAGGAAATAAGAAGCGATCGCTGTTAATACAATCGATCCCCAGTTACCCATATTCAAGGCATTCTGTACTTTCTGGGTACTGATGCCCGCACTATCAGAAATGCGTACAAACCAGGTTCCGATAATGGAGAAAATAATACCCATACCAGCGATCAGCATTGGTAACAGGATGGGGGATAAACCACCGTATCCATCTACCAGTACTACACCACCGGTGCCGGTTACTTCGCGACCCAGTACCATGGTGGCCAGTACAGTAGCTACATAACTACCAAACAGATCGGCACCCATACCCGCTACGTCACCTACGTTATCTCCCACGTTATCTGCAATGGTGGCAGGGTTACGGGGATCATCTTCCGGAATACCGGCTTCTACTTTACCAACCAGGTCGGCACCTACGTCGGCAGCCTTGGTATAAATACCGCCACCCACACGGGCAAACAAAGCAATACTTTCCGCACCCAGCGAAAAACCAGTCAGCACTTCAATGGTTCTTTTCATTTCCTCACTATCAACCGCCGCTTCTGGCGCAAAAATCATTTTCAGTACGATGAAGAGTCCGCCTAAGCCCAATACGGCCAGACCGGCAACACCCATACCCATCACAGATCCACCGGTAAAGGAAACCTGTAAGGCTTTCCGCAAACTGGTTCTGGCAGCCTGTGCGGTACGCACATTGGCTTTGGTAGCGATCTTCATACCGATAAAACCGGCCAATGCACTGAAGAAAGCACCCAGGATAAAAGCAAGGGCAATGCTCCAGTGGCTATTCGGGTCAGAATAACCCATGAATCCTAATAAGAGGGCAACAATAATCACGAAATATCCGAGAATCTTGTATTCAGCTTTCAGAAAAGCCATCGCACCTTCGGCGATATAGTTACTGATCTGCTTCATGCGGTCTGTACCCGCATCCTGCTTCGATACCCAGTTAAACTTGATCAACGTGTAAAGGAGGCCTAACACTCCCATTGCCGGAACGGCATAAAACAAGATTTTGTCCATAAAGCGAATTAATCTGCTGGTTTTTTAAAGTCTGCAAAAATAGGTGGATTTGGGTAAAATACTTACCCTGCCTGTCTTTTCTATTGTACTGTGTATAAAATAGATGATAATCAATCCATTACTAGTCTAAAAGGGCAGTATCGGCATGGCCGGTAAATACGGAACTCATCTTTCCGGCCGACCAGATATTACGGTTGAATTTATTGCCCAGAATAATCACGGTGGCAGTATCTGCTACCAATCTTTTAAATACGGCATTGTTTCCATGCCACCATCCATTATGATATACAATGGTAGGATCCGGTGGTTTGATGTACAGGTGCCAGCCCAGACCGTAGTTTTTCTGCCCACGGGTTTCGTTACTGTAAGGCTGGTAAGCCATGGCCAGTGTTTCGGTACTTACAAAAGTGCCGAGATACAAAGCTCGATCCCACTGTAACAGATCTCTTACGGTGCTGTACACATTTTTATCTCCATACACACAATCCAGTTTCTGCAAAGGGAAGGGGGCATTGTTATAATTGTAGGAAGGCACATAATTGGAAGCGTCTTTCAGACTGAAAACATAACTATTGGTCATGCCCAATGGCTCAAACACATGGATGCGCAGGTAATCGGGGTACGACATTTTGGTTATCTGTTCAATGATCAGTGCCAGCAGTACATAATTGGTATTACAGTAGCTGTAACGGCGGTCAGGATTGGATTCCGGTGCCGGACGGTTGCTCATCATGTATTGCAGCACATCTTTGTTGGTGGCCAGTCCGGTAAACTTCGGTGCAATCTGCACGGTACGGGCTTTTTTCACCCATTTGCCCTTTTTGTTTTTTACCCTGATTACTTCGGTTTTGGTACCATCCATGAAGTAATCGTATTTAGGCAAACCACTGCGATGGGTTAACAGGTTTTTGATGCTGATATTGGCATAAGGGAAGCCCGGGAAATATTTCTCCATCCGGTCTTCCAGAGAAAGTTTACCTTCTTCCATCAGTTTCAGGATCACGGTAGAAGTAAAGGTTTTGGATACCGATGCGATATGAAAAGGGGTGTTCGCAGTAATGGGTTCCTTGGTGCGCAGGTTCACAGAGCCGCGGTAATCTTCAAATACGATCTCCCCGTTTTTGGCCATGATGATACCACCGCTGAAGCCTCTTTTGGCCAGCAGGTTCTGGTACATGGGAGCGATGGCATTGGCATAATAGGCTTTTTCGCGGGCCGAAACACCTGAAAAACCAGAAGGAGTGGCGGCCGTTACAGGGGCTTTTTTACCGGGAGAAGAAGGGTTGGCACCACAGCCTATGATCAGGAAGGTAACTAGGGGTATCAGCTTCGATCGCATCATGGGCACAGATTTATACTAAAGTGGCAAATATAGGCTGCCCTATCAGCGCAGCCAACCTTCGTGGAAAACTATGTGCGAGGTGTTAAAACAAATAACATTTATTTTCGCATACATGAGCAAGCAAGCCGTAACCAGTTATCCCAAAGACAGGATCAACATCCTTTTTCTCGAGAATATCAGTGATAAAGCCGTTCAGCAGTTCAACACGAACGGTTATGTGAAAGTGCGTAAACTAAACGGGGCCCTAAGTGAGGAAGAGTTGATCCGCGAAATCAAAGATGTTCATTTACTGGGCATCCGTTCCAAATCCCATATTTCGGCCAAAGTACTGGCAGCCGCCACCAAATTACAAGCCATCGGCTGTTTTTGCATTGGTGTGAACCAGGTTGACCTGAAAGCCGCTACCCAGGCGGGTGTGGTGGTGTTTAATGCACCCTACAGCAATACCCGCAGTGTGGCAGAACTGGTGATTGGAGCTTCCATTATGCTGATCCGTCGCATCATCGATAAAAACAATGCCGCACACAAGGGCATCTGGATGAAAGAAGCCAAAGGCAGTTATGAACTGAGGGGCAAAACACTCGGATTGATCGGTTACGGAAATATCGGTTCCCAGGTAAGTGTACTGGCCGAGGGGATGGGCATGAAAGTCTTGTTCTACGATACCGAAACCAAATTACCGCTGGGAAATGCTTCTGCAGCCAAAAACCTGAAAGAGCTGGTATCCCAGGCCGATATCGTATCGCTGCATGTACCGGAAACGGCGCAGACAAAAAACCTGATCAATAAATCATTACTCAAATCCTTCAAAAAAGGATCCATCCTGCTCAATTATGCACGTGGGGAAGTGGTTGACCTGAAAGCCCTGGCCACAGCCATGCAGGAAGGACATATCAGCGGCGCCGCCATTGATGTGTATCCCTGGGAGCCGGAGAAAAACGGCGACAAATTTGAAACACCGCTGCAGGGATTACCGAATGTGATCCTCACACCGCATATCGGCGGCTCAACCGAAGAAGCACAGGAAAATATCGGGGAAGATGTGAGTGTAAAATTATTCCAGTACCTCGAGCGCGGCATCACCAATGGTTCGCATACCGTGCCGGCCATAGGGTTACCGCCGGTAGAGAATGCGCATCGCATCCTGCATATACACCACAATATTCCCGGTGTGTTGAGCGCGATCAATACGGCACTATCCAAAAACAATATCAATATTCTCGGCCAATACCTCAAAACCAATGACGCCATCGGTTATGTGGTACTCGACGTAGACAAAAAACTCTCCAAGCAGGCGGTGGCTTTGCTGAAGGAAGTGAAGTCTACCATTAAAGTCAGGATGCTCTATTAGGATTACGGATTAACGGATGGCGGATTTGCGGATTGCTAGAAGCCATCCATTTCGTTACACTTTTTTTCTGCCGTAGTTGGTCGCCTGACCAACTACATTTTTAATATAGAGGAATATATTGGCTCCGCCGTTGTTGGTCGCCTGACCAACAATATTTTGATCCTGTAATGTTGGTCAGGCGACCAACATTGGCTTATAAATCCGTAAATCCGCCATCCGTAAATCCGCCATCCGCTAATCCGCCAATCATCTCTCCAACGCGGCTAATATTTTTCTGCCCCTGCTTTTGAAAGCGGGGGTTTCTGTATCCCATCTGTCTTTAATGATGAGTTTCAACTCGGCTTTGATCTCGGGGTAGGTTTTTGATAGGTTGAAGAGAGTAGTTAAAGAGAAGGCTTTGATGGCGGCAGGAGTGGAGGGTGTTTCAATGAATCCGAAACAGGCATTCATTACTTGACCGTGAAATATTTCCGGGATCTCGATCTGTTCCAGTATGCGCACGGTGTTTCGGATAAGTGCGGGATGACTATCTGTTTTCTGCAAACCATCCACCAGGTCTTTGAGATAGGGTTGGATCATCTCCGGTTTCTGCAAAGCCGCCCAGCTGACACTCCAGGCTGCCCGCTGTGCTACACGATATTCCTTACTCAGAAAACATTGCATTAATTCTTTGAAATGAGCTTTTGAAAGATTGGCATAAGCAGCTATCCGTAAAGCCTGTGAACGGGAATGTTCTTGTAAAAGTTCGTCGCGGATGTTCATGGTCGTTTTGTTAATCAGCACTAGTAACTTGATTTGCGGATTAGCGGATGATGGATTGGCGGATTTTTTGAATCATTTTATTTCGGTTATGCGCTGATTCGCTATGCCGTTGTTGGTCGCCTGACCAACAACATTAGTGATCCAACTGCTATTGGTCAGATAACCAATAGCAGCTGGTCGGATAAAAATAAAGATTATCTGGATGTAAAATGATCAACCCGGAGGTCATCTATCCAAAAAGTAACACCAAATGGATTCCAGGCATATACTTTTACAATATCCTCCGACTGAATGGGTGTACCAGGTTGATAGAAAAAGCTGATTAATTGCCATTCATTGGTAACGCCACCAAAAAGGGAAGACTTTCCTTCTTTGGTTCGCAGTTTGTTATGTATCCGTATCGACTGCCACGATACCGTTTTCCCAGCACGTTCTGTCTGAATAACGATTTTTCCCATACGGTAATGATTTTCCCTTGAATTTACTCTTGCCCAGCAACTGACTCTCAGGTAATCTCCTTTTATCCATCTCTGTGATAAAGTAGTCTGGGCTATATCATTGAATTCATTCCCTTGTGTAAAAAAAGCAGATTTTGTTCCCTGCATTTTTATAATTGAATCTTTTGAATGATTGCTTACCGAGTCAAAATCCTGGGCCATTATTTGTGCAACATAGTTCAGGCTTGCAGGTCCGGGCTGGGGCTGATTCAAGTCAAAAGCCAGTATAGCTGACGAATCTGTATGTAAACGGAAAAGCATTTGTTTGTTAAACTGCCAGGTAGCATCTTCGGAAATAAAATTACCCGTTTGCATCTGCCATGTTCGTAGTAGATTCAGGTATATACAGAAGAAGAGAAACAGGCCGGTCAGGAATTTCAGTATTTTTCTTTGCAGCAGTAGCTGGTCAATACCTACTGCCAACGGAATGGCCAGCAGTGCGTAGGTTTCAACCATTGGTCTGCTTCCCAATCCGCCATTGTAATACCATTCTTTCCAGCTATACGTCAGAAAAATATGGAAACAGAGATATAGCAAAATACCCGGGGCAAAGGGGTTTCTGTTATTGTATACTTTGGCCAGATATACCAGCGGAGCAATCATGAGGGGTGTGTAAACGAGCCATCCGTTTTTAAAGAAAAAAAATCCCTCCCGGATATGTGGGTGTAAAAAGTCAAACCCCTCGCCGGGGTAGGTATCATATAACCAATGACCGCTCACTGTTTTCCAGTAAAATAATTGCGGGAAAATAACCAGTAAGCAAACCAATAACGCAGCAAGTATTTTAGGATATTGCTGCTGAATAAATTGTATTCTGGTTGGCAAGTCTCTAAGCCGGAATAAGCCAAACAACAGAGGGATTACTGCAATAGGGATATCGGTGGCCCTGGTTACCGCAATCAATCCCATCGTCATCCCAATTGCGATGGCGAAAAAAAAGGTGGGCTGCTCATAAAACCGGTAAGTACTGTATAACAAACAGCTAAAGAGAAAAAACAGATAAGGGTGTGATAAGCCTGGATTGCAAACCGTGAAATAAAGCAGATTGCTACCTGAAAAAAGAAGCAATAAACTGTATAACGCTGTTTTTTGAGTAACAAAATTTGCCAGCAAACGCAGCAGTAACAATAGTCCGATGAGCACATAAACCATGGAACTCAGATACACGGCCATTGCATAAGGAGGTGAATAGCCATTTCCTTGTACCAACAAATGGGTTACCCCAAAAAAAGGGAACTGCAGGGCAGCTACACCATAATAATATTTCAGTACCCGGTTTCCATTGGGGGCATCCGGGGCTTCTTCGATTCTGTTCTTGGAGTTAGTTGTTTTTACTGGTAAATGATACTCAACAGATTTTGCTTCATAGGTTTTGTGCAGATCGCGGATATCTTTATTGATGAAGCAAGCAACAAGATAACTATTATAACCCCATTGATCTCCCCGTTGTAACACGGATTTATCCCAGCCAATGGTGAAAAGAACTACCAGGTATACTGCTATTATCAGCGCCAATAACAGTTTGGTATATTTTCCTTTACTCAACATATGATCAACCCAACTTTATGATGCTGTGCCGTTGTTGGTCAGGCGACCAACAACGGCCCGTAAATCCGCTAATCCGTCATCCGCCAATCCGAAATTCCCCTCAGAATTGTGCTTTGATTTTCCTGATCTCTTCCGCATCCACAAAATCCAGATCAAAGTCTTCCGGCATTTTTTCGTTGCGGTATAGGGTAGTGGATGGGATCCGGATTCTTGCACTGGTATGCACTTCACTTACGCCTGCTGTGCTTATAATGGATGCCAGATTCGAACTGTTTAATCCACTGCCGGGCATGATGATGATGCGGTCATTGGCCAGCTCCACCAATTGTTTTACCAGGGCCAATCCCTCCGTTACCTTGGGTTCCTGCCCACTCGTGAGAATGCGGTTACAACCACAGTCAATAATGGTTTCCAATGCTTCCAGCGGATCCTTACACCTGTCAAAAGCCCGATGGAAAGTTACTTCCAGCGGATAAGCGGCTTCTGTGAGGCGGGCAGTGTTTTCGCGGTCAATCGTACCGTCCTGGTTCAGTAAACCAAATACGACCCCTTCAAATCCCAATTCCTTGCAAAGCAGGATATCTTTGCGGATGATCTCAATCTCATCAGCAGAATGAAAATAATCTCCCCCTCTTGGACGGATCATCGGAAATACCGGAATGCTGATCTGCTCCCTCACTGTTTTCAGGTAACCATAAGAAGGGGTGGTGCCGCCATTGGCATAATTCTCACATAATTCAATCCTGTCGGCACCGGCTTTTTCGGCAGCAATGGCCGTGGCCGTATTAAACACACATATTTCGAGCAGCATTCGTATTATTTCTGTTTGTTGTTAGAGGATGTATTTTCCGTCTACCATAAAGTTTTTGTCATCGGCATAACATACCGCATAACTGAAACCTTTTTGAATGCAGAACCCACCATATTCGCCTTTTTTATTGATGGCGATAAAACCCACCTGGATCTCTTTGGCTTTCTGACTGCCTTTGATTTTGATGATGCGCTCAACCGCTTTTTTACAGGCATTTTCGGGCGAGAGTCCCTGACGCATCAGTTCCACTACCAGGTGCGAACCACAGATGCGGATCACATCTTCGCCCTGGCCGGTAGCTGTTGCGGCACCAATCTCATTATCTACAAATAATCCCGCACCAATAATGGGCGAATCACCCAAACGACCGCGCATTTTAAAACCCATGCCGCTGGTGGTGCAGCTACCGCTCAGGTTGCCATTGGCATCCATGGCTACCATACCAATGGTGTCGTGGTTCCAGTCGCCATTGTCCAGACGGGTGGGCGCAAAAGCGGTCTGGTTTTTACTGTTCTCGATATTGATCACGGGTTTGTATTCGCTTTTCAGTAACCATTGCTGATAGGCTTTCTGTGCATCGGGCGATAAGGCCGGCGACTCTAACGGAAACCCTTCTGCCACAGCAAACTGCTGGGCACCCGAACCCACCAGCATCACATGCGGCGTTTTTTCCATTACCCTGCGTGCCACAGATACCGGATGTTTGATGCGCTCCAGAAACGCCACACTGCCGCAGTTGGCATGTTCATCCATGATGCAGGAATCCAGGGTAACATAACCATCCCGGTCGGGATTGGCGCCCAGGCCTACACAACAGTTCAAAGAAGATTCGGTTACCATCACCCCTTTTTCCACCGCATCCAGTGCACGGCCTCCCTTGCGTAAAACTTCCCAGGCCGCTGCATTGGCGGCAATACCGGTATCCCAGGTAGAGATCACGATGGGTTTACGTGTTGGACCGGCAGCTTTGAACCCGGCAAAAGAAAAAGCACCCAGTCCCAAAGAACCCAGTTGCAGAAATCGTCTTCTGTGCAGCATGTAATCAGTTTATAGGTTGGAAAAATCAGCGGTGAAAATAATTGAATCGCTTCAATTATTCGTGCATGATCAGCTTTTGAATCATCTCTTCACTGGCAGCATCGGCATAGATGCCATAGGCGCTGATCAATACCCCTTTTCTTGCCCCGTCTTTGGATTGGATCGCATACAATACACTGGAATCATCCGGATCGGTATTGGCTTCAAAGCGATGATGCTCCACTATCTCAAATTCGGCAGGGGAGAGCTGCGTTCCGGTGAGTTTACATTGAAGTGCATCAAAAGCAAGTGTGAAGTCGGTGGTAAATCCTCTTTTTTTCAGATCGTTCACGGCTTCCACCAGGTTTTCGTATACCGGCATAAAAATAAGTTTGCTTAAAGTTACTGAATTGACCTGGACGATCAGTGCAGAACTAATTATGAATAAGAAAATAAGTAATTAATCTTTCGTTTGAAACTAAATGTACGGTACCAGGTCTGCGTTATAGAGATCCTTTGCTATAAAAAAAGCGGGGAGCAAATGCATGCATTTACTCCCCGCTTGTATAGAATAACCGGACTGTTATTTAATCACCGGTGTAGTCAGATACAATTCATTGAACAGGAACTTGAATGTGCCATGCGTCTGTGCGCGGAACGTAATTTCCGGGCCAAAAGCAAACAGTTTGCCATTGCCCACCGTGGCTTCAAAAGCGGCCACTCCATCCTGCAGGTAAGATTGTCCCCAGGCCCATCCGCTGCGTAACGGTTTTTTAGATGCAAACCAGGCAATGGGTTTTACTATGCCCTTTGCATTGGCATCGGGGGTGATATTGAATACCGGGCTGGCATCAAAATAGACATCGGCTTCTGAAGCCATTCCCCAGGCAGCAGGGGTGTTGGCATCTACATTCACCCGGAGAATACTGCCGGGAATATAATATTTCTCAGCAGGCAGTCTCTGTTCCTGTCCGTTCACCAGCTCTACCAGTGCATTGCGCACCGGAACACCTACATGGTAAGCCAGGTTGGTGCTGGATCCGATGGTCACGATCTGTCCACCTTCTTCCATGAATTTTTTCAGTTGGGGGATCGATTTATCCGCTGTAATCCTTCCTAAACGGTTCCGGTATTCGGCGGGTATATCTTCGGCTCTCGGACCTGCACCGCCAAAGCCACCACGTTGCCCTGCTGCCGCATTGGGCAGGGCAGGAATGGCTCCATCCACAAAAATGATCACATCGTATTTACTGCGTAAACCACCGGTATCAATGTCTTTGGGATAGATTACTTCCACATCAAAATGGAACTGTTCCATAATATACCGCATCCAGCCAGAAGGCATGGAACCGCCATATTGATCCCATAAAGCAATGCGTGAGGGTTGTATTTTTTTCAGCGAGGAAGCAGCTGGTTTTTTAGCCAATGTGCTTACCTGTAAACCCAGAGAGGCCCCGGATTTGTCCATCCATGTTTTGGCTTTGGCAGATGCCGGTACATAAAAAGAGCCGATAGGGGCACCGGCCTGTGCTTCCTGTAAGCGATATACTTCCACACCTTCTTTCAGCAGATCGTTGGCGGCCAGAAATGCATTATTGGCCTGTGCCGGTAACACATAACCCGCGGCTGCAGCTTTTGGTACAGAACCGGTAGCGGTTTGCCATTCGCCGTAAGGTACGCGTTCAAATGGACCATCAAAGGCTTCCTGTAAACGATCAAACTGTACACCCATGGAATAAGCCAATGTCCAACCAGCGGCATCGTAAGGCGCTACGGGTGGACCACCCGGATACAGAAAATCATTGGGGTGATCCTGCGGTTCAAACATATCGAGCACATGCGGACGGAATGCCTGGTCTGTTTTCACTACATAAGAACCTGCCGGGTATTGTTTACCCGCCACGGTAAAAGCAGCAGTGGCTTTCTGTACCAGTACACCGGTTTTGATCAACGCATTCAGGAACCGCACAGCCGAAGGAAAATCGGGCTGGTCAGACGGAATGATAAAACCTCTCGCATCGCGCAGCGCAGGGTTTTTAAAAACAGAATCATAATATTTTACGGGGATGGTAGAAACACCTCGCTGCGCTGCTGCCGCTTCGGTTTCTGAAGCGGCGGGTCGGGTACTGTTTTTCTGCTGATCTGCCTGGTACAACTGGTTGATCTCAGCTATACGTCTGGGCGATAAGGTCCAGTAATCTTTCTGCCCCCGCTCGATGGAGTTTTTTCCCATCTTATACATGTTGTACAACAAAGCATCGCGGTTACGACTCGCATAATCCAGTACGGAATAGTTCAGGGAAACCGAATAATCGATCGACTGGCGGAAATACCATTTCTGCGGCACTACCGGAAACGGTGTATTACCGCTGGGAATTAACCGGGATGGTATCAACGGCACTTCAGCCGGTGTTGGGTTGCCGATGATCTCGGTTAATAAGCCCACCATGTTATGGAAATAAGTAGTGGTGCGTAAACCACCATTGTACCAGGTAGAGAAATTAGAACCTGCCCTTTCTGTATAACCCGGTTTACCTTCTACATTCAAACGGTTGCTCATGGCGGCGCCCAGCGCATCAAGACTGGTAACGATCACCGGATCGAATACATAGTTAAAAGGATCACGGTAGGGGGCCCCGGCTACGACGGATCCGGGAGGTCCTGCCTGGTGGTGGTTATACATTACCTGCGGCAGCCACTCCAGGTATAACTGGCGGTTGATATTCTGCGTTTCGCGCAGGTTCATCATAAAGAAGTCGCGGTTATTATCGTGGCCGGCATATTTCTCGTACAAACGTGGCACCTGCATCAGGGAGCGTTTTTCCGGGGCGGGATTGCGCATATACCAGTTGCTCACCAGTTCCTGTCCGTCGGGATTGGCGTGGGTACAAAGAATGATCACATTATCGAGAATGCGTTTGGTTTCCGCATCGTTCCGGCTCAGCAGCTGGTACATGATCTCGATCAGCTGGTGGGCACCCACTGTTTCGGTGGCATGCAAACCGCCATCAATCCACACCACGGCTTTACCCTCAGCGGCCAGTGCGCGGGCCTGCTCGTCGGTTAACCCTTCGGCATAAGCCATTTTGCGGGAGATCTCTTTGTAACGTTCCAGTTTCTGCTGGTTCTCGGCCGAAGTGATGATCATCATAAACTGCGAACGGCCTTCTTCGGTTTTACCAATGTCTACCAGTTTAGCCCTGTCAGAAGCCGCGGCCAGTTTCTTTACATAGGCTTCGGTCTGGGTGTAAGTGGCCAGCTGGTAATTGTCGCCAATGGCAAACCCGAAATGTTCTTTGGGGGTGGGAATGGTTTGTGCCTGCAGTACAGTGATGGTCAGCAGCAGTGCGACCAATAAACTGCTTTTTTTTCTCAGTAGCATTCAGTAGTTAGTTTGGGGTGAAGAAGTTTTCTCCTGTTAAAAATATCCCCAATCTTCCTGACTAAGAAATAAAATGATCAATGGGTGAAAACTGCCCGGAACAGGGTGATTGCTCTGCGAAAAAGCCACTTTTCGGCCCGGCCATGTACCCATATTTTTGCAGTTTACCCATAAAGTACCTGGCTCCAGCGTCAAGTTGATACCGCCGTTCTGTGTCTCTTCCTGAAATCACTTTACATATTTCGAACTAAATATGTAAACTTGATTAATTATGAAGGTTCCCCAAAAGCAAAAAGGTCGTGAACATGTGTACGAACCTGCCCTAAAGATTGCCCTTGCG
>Ga0255338_1000412_pt1 | contig 147119 bp, 136 predicted proteins | sample MeOH1_35cm_T4_19_FD_203715 | JGI IMG/M metagenome (GOLD analysis project Ga0255338, IMG submission 203715) | Sandy soil microbial communities from University of British Columbia, Vancouver, Canada - MeOH1_35cm_T4_195 | ecosystem: Engineered > Artificial ecosystem > Sand microcosm >... | reverse complement strand
GCCCCGCATCGGTCATCAGCTTGGCGACTTCGCCCACGCGGCGGATATTCTCCACCCGGTCGGCATCGGTAAAGCCCAGATCCTTGTTCAGCCCATGACGCACATTGTCGCCGTCGAGCAGGAAGGTATGGCGGTTCATCCGCGCCAGCTTCTTCTCGACAAGGTTGGCGATGGTCGACTTGCCCGCGCCCGAAAGCCCGGTGAACCACAGCACGGCCGGCTTCTGGTTCTTGAGGCCCGCATGGAAATCGCGGCTGACATCGGTCGCCTGCCAATGGACATTCTGCGCCCGCCGCAGCGAGAAGTGCAGCATCCCCGCCGCCACCGTGGCGTTGGTGATCTTGTCGATCAGAATGAAGCCGCCCAGCGTGCGGTTCGTCTCATAGGGTTCGAACACGATCTGCTTGTCGGTCGACAGGTTGGCGACGCCGATGGCGTTCAGCTCCAGCGTTTTCGCCGCCAGATGCTCCATCGTGTTGACGTTGACCTGATATTTGGGGTGCTGGACCGTGGCGGTGACGGTCTGGGTGCCGATCTTCAGCCAATAGGGGCGGCCGGGCAGCATTTCTTCGTCCGCCATCCAGACGATGGTCGCTTCGAACTGGTCGGCGGCCTGGGGCGGATTGTCCGACGCCGCGATCACGTCGCCGCGCGAACAGTCGATCTCATCGGCGAAGCACAATGTCACCGACTGACCGGCGATCGCTTCGTCCAGATCGCCACCCAGCGTGACGATGCGGCTGATCGTGCTGGTCTTGCCGGAGGGCAGGACGCGGATCGCATCGCCCTTGCGCACCGTGCCGGTCGCGATCTGGCCGGAAAAGCCGCGGAAGTCGAGGTTCGGGCGATTGACCCACTGCACCGCCATGCGGAAGGGCTTTGCCTGATCGGAGACCTGATCGACCTCGACGGTCTCCAGATGCTCGATCAGCGCGGGCCCCTTGTACCAGGGGGTGTTGGCCGACGGGCCGGTGATATTGTCGCCCTTGAAGCCGGAAATGGGCATGGCCGTGAAGGCCATGATGCCGATCGAGTGGGCGAACTCGGTATAATCCTTGACGATGCCGTCATAGACCGCCTGGTCATAGTCGACCAGGTCCATCTTGTTGATGGCGAGGACGATATTCCTGATGCCGATCAGATGCGCCAGATAGCTGTGGCGGCGGGTTTGCGTCAGCACGCCCTTGCGCGCGTCGATCAGGATGACGGCAAGGTCGGCGGTGGACGCGCCGGTCACCATGTTGCGCGTATATTGTTCATGCCCCGGCGTGTCGGCGACGATGAACTTGCGCTTTTCGGTGGCGAAGAAGCGATAGGCGACGTCGATGGTGATGCCCTGTTCGCGCTCGGCGGCAAGGCCGTCGACCAGCAGAGCGAAGTCGATTTCCTGCCCCTGGGTGCCGACGCGCTTGGAGTCCGCCTCCAGCGCGGCGAGCTGATCCTCGAAGATCATCTTGCTGTCGTAGAGCAGGCGGCCGATCAGCGTCGACTTGCCGTCGTCCACCGATCCGCAGGTGATGAAGCGCAGCATCGTCTTGTGCTCATGCACCTGCAGATACTGGTCGATGTCCTCGGCAATGAGGGCATCGGTCTTGTAGATAGGTTCGTCGAGCGTGTCGGTCATGTCATCTGTCCCGTCATCCCGGCAAAGGCCGGGGTCGCATTGGTCTGGTTCGTATCAGGAGGCGAAAGACCCCAGCCTGCGCTGGGGTTGACGCTTGGGAACGCTTCGCATTCCGTAGTGCGTCAGAAATACCCTTCCTGCTTCTTCTTCTCCATGCCGGCGCCGCCGGCATCCTTGTCGATGGCGCGGCCCTGCCGTTCCGATGTGGTGGTGAGCAGCGTTTCCTGGATGACTTCCGGCAACGTCTTCGCCTTGCTCTCGACCGCGCCGGTCAGCGGATAGCAGCCCAATGTCCGGAACCGGATGGAGCGCATCACCGGCTCCTCTCCAGCCTTCAGCGGGAAGCGTTCGTCATCGACCATCAGCAGCATGCCGTCGCGCTCCACGGTCGGGCGCTCCTGCGCGAAATAGAGCGGCACGATGGGCACGTCGTTCAGATGGATATATTGCCAGATGTCCAGCTCGGTCCAGTTGCTGATCGGGAAGATGCGGATGCTCTCGCCCTTGTTCTTCTTGGCGTTGTAGAGGTTCCACAGCTCCGGCCGCTGGTTCTTGGGGTCCCAGCCGTGGCTGGCGGTGCGGAAGGAGAAGATGCGCTCCTTCGCCCGGCTCTTCTCCTCGTCGCGCCGCGCGCCGCCGAACGCCGCGTCGAAGCCATAGAGGTCGAGCGCCTGCTTCAGGCCTTCCGTCTTCCACATGTCCGTGTGCAGCGCGCCATGATCGAACGGGTTGATCCCGCGCTCCTGCGCTTCGGGGTTGTGATAGACCAGCAGTTCCATCCCCGATTCCCGCGCCATCCGGTCGCGCAGATCGTACATCGCCTGGAACTTCCACGTCGTGTCGACATGCAGCAGCGGAAAGGGCGGCGGCGAGGGGTAGAAGGCCTTGCGCGCCAGATGCAGCATCACCGCCGAATCCTTGCCCACGGAATACAGCATGACGGGCTTTTCGGCCTCCGCAACGACCTCCCGCAATATATGGATGCTCTCCGCCTCCAGGCGCTGGAGATGCGTCAGCCCTATCCGTGGCTCTTTGATCATGAAATTCCTGCCGATAGCAAATGGACACTATCTGCTCGGTAGCAATATAAGGTGTCGATTCCGAGCTATCGATCAGCATTCAAAGTGCCAAATGAATAGCGATTCCGTCAAGGATAGGCTAGTACGATCGTAGCCGATCCGAATGATGATAACAGTAACATCTTGGGTATCTATCGTCAAAAATATGAATATTTCCCGTAACCGCGTATCAGGGAAATCATCCGATTATATTTTTGGAACCAGAAGAGATCGTCCGATAAATCAGCTTCTCCTGATAAGGTCGATCGCCTATCATCACGATAATCCGGAGAGAAGAGAGCGCAGGTAAGGGCCGATATGTCGATAAGACCTTATGACGCTGCCCGTCATGCTGAGGGCACAAGACTGGACTTCATATTCCCGCAGGAATTCGAAACGTCTCTCGAAGCGGCCAAGGCTACAGTTGGTGCCCGCTTTGAAGTCCGGCGGTTTTTCTGGCGGGAACGGAACGAGATCGTCTTCACGCCGCCGTGCAGCTATTTCGAATTGACCCACTTCCCGTCCGTGGGTCGTTATCTCGCTTCTGCCTGCGACTTTTGCGAGCAGGGCGAAGTGCGCTTTTATCCGGCCGCGCGTCCGTTCCAAATGCATTGGCAGGAACGCGAGCAAAGATCGCTATTTTGCAGAATAGATATTCCCGCGATTACCGGATTGCCGATGGAACTTTCCGATCAACAACTGCGCGACACCATAGACATGCGCAATCCCCACGTCAGGGCGCTGCTTCTAAGGGCGCAGCAGGAACTGGTGGCGCCGGGGCTGTGTTCGCAACTCGTTCTGGATTCGATCAGCGTCGGGCTTGCAGCCGAAATGGTGCAGCAATTCGGCCCGGAAACGCAAGCCGAATTCACCAGTCGCCGGACGTTCGACCAGCGCTATCTGGCCGGCCTTGTCGCACATATCCGGGAGCAGCCCGGCAGGGTCGAGATCGGGCAGTTGGCGGCGGAACGCGGCATCAGCGTCCGTCATTATGAACGCCTGTTCCGCGCCGCGACGGGCGAAAGTCCCGCAGCCTTTTGTCGCCGTCATATGCTGGCTCTGGCAAAGGACTTGCTGATGGACCGATCGCTTCTGGTCAAGGAGATCGCCTATCGCTGCGGTTTTGCCAATACGGCAAGTTTCAGTGTGGCCTTCCGCCAGATGGAGGGCTGTTCGCCGCAGCAGTTCCGCGACCGGCTTTTGATCCACTGACGCCCATTGGTGTAGCCGCAATTTTCGACATCTGTTTCCGATAGGCGACATCGAGGCCGCCTGCGCTTTTCATCGGTGCCCGGACCGGTCATCCTGCCCAAAATGGTCGTCAGACCGGTTTGAGAGAGGATGGCAATGACATTTGGATTTCCGGACGCGGACGCGCTGCTGGCGCAATATCCGCTGCCTGATTATTTACGGGACAATGTGCGGCCGGGGCTCGAACAACTGCTCGCCTCGATGGAGGAAGACCGGGCACTCAACGCCAATGGCCATGCCCGGGCGCTGCATATCATCGCCGATGACTTGTCCCGGCTGAAGGCGATCGCCGACGATCGGGCGCGCTATCCCAACATTGCCAATGTCGAAATCAGGCAGCCGCTTTTCATCCTCGGCCTGCCCCGGTGCGGCACCAGTTTCCTGCACGCCCTGATGGAAGGCGACCCGCAGATCCGCACGCCGCTGATGTGGGAAGTGGCCGAGCCATCGCCCCCGCCCGAAGCCGCAACCGCCGATACGGACCCGCGCATCGCCCGTTTCGACGAACATCTGCGCGCGCAACTGGGCGGTGATGCCGACGAATTGCTCAAAGCCCATCCGCTCGGCGCCAAGATCCCGCAAGAATGCGGATCGTTCATGACGACGTCGTTTCAGAGCAGCAATCCGTGCATGTTCCAGCATCTTCCCCGCTTCTACGACTGGTTCAAGGGCATCGACGCGACCTTTCGTTACGAGGTCCATAAGATGTGGCTTCAGCATCTGGGCTGGCGGCATCCCGGCAGGCATTGGGTGCTCAAGATTCAGGAGCATATGTATAAGCTCCCGGCGCTGCGCCACGTCTATCCCGATGCGATCTTCATCCAGCCGCATCGCGACCCGACCACCGTCATCGCCTCCATCTCCCAACTGATCAGCGTCATCCGTGGGCCCTCCTACGACCGGCTCGACCTGCATGCGCTGGGCGCCGAATTTCTGCAACTCTGGTGGGACGGGGTGAAGTGCTGCATGGATTACCGCAAGGCGCATCCGGACCTGCCGATTTACGACATGCGCTACAAGGATCTCGTTGCCGACCCGGTTTCGACCATCCGGGCCGCCTATCACCATTTCGGCTGGGATTTCACGCCGGACTCGGAAAAAGGCATTCTGGGCTGGCTGCGGGAGAATCCGGCGGGCAAGCATGGGCCGCGCAGCTATACGCTGGCCGATTATGGCCTGACCGCCGAACAGGTGAGCGACAGGTTCGCCGAATATATTGAGACCTACCATGCCTATCTCTAATACGTCCCAGTGGCGCGCCTGGCTGGAGCAGATGGCGGGGGCGGAAAGCGTGCTGGACAGGCTGGCCGATCCCGATGATCCACAGGCCCGGGCCGAGGCGCACCGCCTGTTCTTCGCTATCCTCGCCACCGGCTATCAGACGGCCTTCGCCGATCCCGATCATCCCGATTTCGTGCCGTCGGTCAGCAGCGTGCTGAACACGGTCGGGGTCAATCCCGACTTCATCTATGGCGCGGCGCGGATCGACGGCAGCGGCGTTTACAGGTTGTCCGGCACGCGCGGGGATGGGGTTTTCGTGTTTCTCGATCTGGTCGCGGGCGGTCTGGGACCGATGGAGGATATGGGGGCTTCGGTGGGCATGATCGATCTGGATGCCTGCACATTGGGACCGGACGGCGCATTCGACATCCTGTTGGGCGGCGAGCGGCCGGAGGGTCATGCGGGCGACTGGTTCCCGCTCGACCCGCGCGCGGTCACCATTGGTCTGCGCCATGCCTATTATGACTGGGGCGCGGGGCGCGATCTGCGCATCGCGATCGAACGGGTCGACCGGCGCGTGGGCGGCGGTCCCGTGCCCGCGGCCGAGATCGCCCATCGGCTCGATCGCCTGTCGGCCTTCGTCGAACGCTATGCCGCATTCGCCTTGGGCTATGGTCAGCGACAGCGGGCGCAGGGCTTCGTCAACAGGCTGGAATATGACGACTGGGCCGGTCGCGGCGGCGTTGCCGGGCAGCATTATTATCAAGGCATCTTCCGGCTGGAACCGGGGGAAGCGATGATCATCGATACGGCGGTGCCCGATCAGGTGCGCTATTGGAACGTGCAGCTCAACGATCCACTGTGGAACACGATCGACTGGATCAACCATCAGAGCAGCCTCAACGCAGCGCAGGCGCGGCTCGACGGCGACGGCCGCTTCCGCGCCGTCATCGCACTGGACGATCCGGGCGTGCCCAACTGGCTCGATCCGGCAGGCCGCAACGAAGGGTCGCTGATGCTGCGCTGGACCGGCGCGAGTTCCGGGCCGGAGCCGACGCTCAGACTCGTGCCCGCGGCAGAGCTTCGGTCGCATCTTCCCGGCGACACGCCGCTGGTCACGCCGGAGCAGAGGGACGAGATGATCCGTAACCGTCGGCGTGGCGCGCAATGGCGACGGCGCTGGTGACGGGATCGACCCCATCCGGCGAAAGGTTGGCCGCGTCGTAATCACCGATATGACAGGCGTTCAGCGCGGCATCTTTTGATCCCGCCGCCGCCCCGTTTGGGAAAGACTATGCGGATGGACTTTGCAGGCAAGGTCGTACTGGTCACCGGCGCCGGGTCGGGCCTGGGCCGGGCGGCGAGTCTCGCCTTTGCTCGGGAAGGCGCGGCACTGTGCCTTGTCGGGCGCAGCCGGGCCAAGCTGGAAGAGACCGGGCGGTTGATCCGCGACGCGGGTGGCCGATGTGTCGAACTGGCTTGCGATCTTGGCGAGCCGCGTGGCTGTAGGGAGGCGATCGAAGCGGCGATGACGGCGTTCGGCCGGCTGGACGTGCTGTGCAATATCGCCGCCGATGTCATGTTTCACCGCTTGTTGGACATCAAGGAAGAGGAATGGCACCGGACCATCGCCTCGAACCTGTCCGGTCCCTTCTTTCTCATGCAGGCGGCCATGCCGCACCTGATCGAGAGCAAGGGCAATATCGTCTGTGTGGCCTCGACCGCCGGTTTCATGGGGCAGGCCTATCTGGCGCCTTATACCGCCTCCAAATTCGGACTGGTCGGTCTGACGCTGTCGCTCGCGATGGAGATGATGGACAGTCCCGTGCGGATCAACGTCCTCTCGCCCGGCCCGATGCGGACGGAAATGACGCAGGGCATGTCCTTCCCCGATTTCGCCGATCCCCGGCTGCTCGCGCGCTACACGGGCATGCGCCCGCCCTGTCCGCCCGAGGATGTGGCCGAACCGCTTCTGTTCCTTGCGTCCGATCGCGCGCGTCATGTGCATGGCGCCTGCTGGGCGGTCGACGGCGGCATTACCGCCGGCTAGAGCGTTTTCGAAGCGGGTGGAAACGCCAGTTCGGCCAAGCCAATCACCTGCTGGCTCGGAAAACGCGTCAAATCAAAAGACTAGAGCAATCGAGCCGATGCAATCGGATCGGAATCTGCTCTAGGCAGCTTCTCTATCCTCCGATGGGATAGAAGACCGACTTCTGATTTTGATATTCGTGCAGCCAGTCCGGACCATATTCCCGTCCGATGCCGGAGCGCTTGTAGCCGCCGATTGGCGCATAGGTCATCCGCCCGGTCCCGCCATTGAGCATGACGCTGCCCGCGCGGATCTGCATCGCCATCTCATAGCCCTTGGCGGCGTCGGCGGTTTCGATGCCGCCATTCAGGCCATAGCGGGAATCGTTGGCGATGCGGATCGCCTCTTCGTCGCTATCGAAACCGATGATGCAGCCGACCGGACCGAACACCTCTTCCTGGGCAATCGTCATGCTGTTGTCGACATCGTCGAAGATCGTGATGTCCGTGAAGAAACCCTTGTCGAGGCCCGCCGGACGCCCGCCGCCATGCACGATCCGCGCCCCTTCGTCGCGGCCGATGGCGATCAGCCTTTCGACCTTTTCCCGCTGGGATTCGCGGATCAGCGGCCCCATCGCCACGCCGGGATCGGCAGGATCGCCGATCCTGAACTGGCTGGCGATGGCGCAGGCGGTTTCGACGAACGCCTTCCTGATGCTGTTATGGACGACGAGGCGCGTGAGCAGGGCGCAACCCTGGCCCGCATTGACCGAGAGTACCGCGACCGCCATGCCCGCGGCGCGGGCGACGTCGGCATCCTGACGGACGATCAGCGCGGACTTGCCGCCCAGTTCGAGGTGCACGCGCTTCAATGTCGGTGCGGCTTGCGCCATGATCGCGGCGCCCACCCCTTCGGAACCCGTGAAGGTAACAAGGTCGACGCACGGATCGCTGGTCAGGGTCGTGCCGACCTCCGGTCCACCGGTCACGATGTTCAGCACGCCTTTGGGCAGGCCGATCTCTTCGGCAATCTCCCCGAACAGCAGCGCGGAAAAGGGTGTGAAGGGCGACGGCTTCAGCACCATCGTATTGCCGGCGAGCAACGCGGGCACGATCTTCGCCAGATTGATGAGGAAAGGGAAATTATAGCCGGTGATGGCTGCGACGACGCCCACCGGCTCGCGCACCACGGTGGTCCCGCCTATTTTCTTCGGCCCGTCGGGGTTGAAGGGATCGGGGGTGATGTCGATGGGCAGGCGGACGCTGTCGTCGCGCGTCGAATGTTCGACGGCGGCCAGCAAATGGTCGAGCGGATTGGCGACCTGCATGCCCTGGGTGATGCCCTGCGAACAGCCGACTTCCGCGACGATCAGCGCCGCGATCTGCTGCCTGCGGGCATCCAGGGCGGCATGCATCCGGCGCAGGTACGTGGCGCGCTCGGACATGGCCATGCGCGGCCAGATGCCCGTGTCGAACGCATCGCGCGCGGCCGCGATCGCGGCCTGCACGGCGGCGGCATTGCCCACCGGCGCGCGACCGATGACCGCTTCGGTGGCGGGGTTGATGATAGCGTCGCGTTCGCTCCCGCTATCGACCCAGGCGCCATCGATATACAGCTTGTCGAATGCGGTGAAAGACACGGTCATAGGGCAGGGTCCTGACTGGGCCGCAGGATCATGTCCGCGGCGTTGAGCGCGATGGCCATGGCCGGCGCATTGGTATTGCCCGACACGATGGTCGGCATGATGGAGGTATCGACCACGCGCAGGCCGGTGACGCCGCGCACGCGAAGTTGCGGGTCGACGACGGAGGCTTCATCCGCGCCCATGCGGCACGTCCCGCAAATGTGGAAGGATGTGCCGCCAAGCGCCATGGCGTTGGCAAGAATGTTCTCGTCCGCCTCTATACCGACGGTCTTTCCTGTTTCCTCGACGATCCAGTCTTTCAGCGCGGGTTGTTGCGCAAGGCAGCGGAGCCAGCGAAACAGGGCGACGAAATGGCTCCGGTCGGCATCGGTGGCCAGATGATTGGCGTCGATGACCGGCGGGACATCCGGATCGGCCGAGCTTATCCTGACATGGCCCTGGCTGTCGGGCCGCATATAATAGGCGATGACGGTCATGCCGGGATAGGGGTCGAGCGCCACCGCCCCCTTGTCGTCCGTGTGAAAGGAATAGAGGCCCAGGCCGACCTGCGCGTCGGGCCGGTCGAGCGTGGCATCGGTCTTGACGAAGCCGCCCACCTCATGCGCCGCATGGGTCAGCGGACCTTTCGATCCGAAAGCATAGCGCAAAGCCGACATGATGAGGCCCAGGCCGGACAGTTTCTGGTTCAGGCTGTTCCTCCGAACCCTGTAGGTAAAGCCCAGATAGCGATGTTCGCGAAGGTTGGCGCCGACGCCGGGCGCATCGACGACGATCGGGATGCCGAGCGATTCAAGCAGGGCGCGGGGACCGATGCCCGACAATTGCAGCAGCTTGGGGCTCTGCACCGCGCCTGCGGAGAGGATGATCTCCTGCCGTGCCGCGACCTCATGCACGCCATCCTTGTTGCGCAGCAGGATGCCGCTCGCCCGCTGCCCGTCGAACAGGATGCGCAGGACGTCGGTACGCGGCACGACGTCCAGATTCGGCCGGCCTCGCACGGGCTTGAGAAAGGCGCGGGAAGCGGAGAAGCGCTTGCCGCGATAGGTAGATGTCGGCTGATAGGCCATGCCGCCCTCGGACACGGCCGGCATGTCGTTCATGTCATCCACCCGTTGCGTCCCGGCCTGCTCGGCGGCGGTCAGGAACGCTTCGCAAAGCGGGTCGCCGGAAGGGTGGACGCTGATCTTGAGCGGGCCGCCGGCGCCGCGCCACGCCTTGGCGCCCAGCACATGGTCCTCCAGCGTCACGAAATGCTGGCCCATCCTCTGCCAGCCCCAGCCGGTGCAGCCTGCCGCTTCCCAGCCGTCGTAATCGGCCGGAGCGCCCCGCACATAGACCATGCCGTTAATCGAACTGGACCCGCCCACCGCGCGGCCCTTCAGCCATATTTCCTGGGGTGCGTTCCCGCCGGGCGAAACGGCGTAATCCCAGACATGGGGATTGCCCGGCGCCAGCAGCTTGCCGATGCCGCGGGGCATGGCGATCAACGGGCTGCTGTCGTCCGGTCCCGCCTCCACCAGCAGAACCCTGACGGTCGGGTCGGCCGACAGACGATTGGCCAGCACGCAGCCGGAAGAACCCGCTCCCACGATGATATAGTCATAGCAATCAGCCGGCATGTTCGCTCTTTTCTCAGGCATGTCGCGATGAAACAGCAATGCGGGCCCTGGCTGACCTGCCAGACGGCAGGGCGGCGCTGTTCGACCTGAGCAGGTCAGCCGAATGCCAGGGGCAGGCCGGGCACGTCCCAGTCGAAACATATGACCTTGCCGGAACTGCCCAGCGTGACGAAGGCCACGCGCCCGTCCGCGCCGCCAAAGCAGATATTGGTCGTCAGAAAGTCGCCCGTTTCGATCTGCTCGGGCGTTCCGCCTTCCGGCGGGAAGATCAGTATCGCGCCCTCGCCGGGCGAGGCGCAGCAGATGCGTCCGGCGCTGTCCACGGCCAGACTGTCGAGATATTGACCGGGGCCGGCCCGGCCGACGATGCTGTGCCCGTCCGGGGAGGGCGACGCCGATTTATCGATCACGCCGGGCGCCGACAACCGATAGCGCAGCAGATGCGCCTCATAGGTGAGGGCGACGTAGAGAGTGCGTCCATCGGGCGAGAGGCCGACGCCATTCGCCCCGTCCAATGGTCCGGCGGCCAGCCGAATCTCCGACCCGTCCGCCCTGGCATAATAAAGCCCGCCCCGCATTCGCGCCGCGCCGCGATCCCTACCGAAATCGGTGAACCAGAAGCCCCCCTCTGCATCGAAGACAAGATCATTCGGTCCCCAGAAGGGCGTTGCTTCGGTGGATGCGTATAAGGTTTCGAAGGCGCCGCTGGCCGGATCGACGACCTGGATCATGCCGGGCGGCGTATCGAGAGGCGCCTCGATCGGCAGAAGCCCGCCATCTGGCAGGGTCATTTTGCCGAAGCCACCATTGTTGCAGACATAGATGCGCCCGTCAGGACCGATCGCCGCGCCATTGGGACCGCCGCCCAGATCGGCCATAGTGGTGCGCGCGCCGTCCGGGCCAAGGCGGGACAGGCGGCCGCCGAGCACCTCCACCAATATGAGGCTACCATCGGGCTGCGCGATCGGTCCCTCTGGCATCAGCAGTCCGCTTGCAAAACAGGTCATCTCGTCCTTTCCCATTAGGGGCCGACGGCATCTGCGGACCGTGCGCCGCCCTCAAATCTGGTGGATATCGGCATGATCGGACATCGGACCCACCTTTCGACAGGTAATTGAAGGCGCGAATTGGCGTCATATCCGCCGCACACCCGATCCATGGGGAAAATGCCGAGAGGATAGCGACGTGGCTCGCAGGCAGATTTGCATAGGCGACAATCCGGAAAGTGCGGTCGGCGACGGGAACTGACCGGCGGCAGGCGGCAACGACCATGCTGCCAACCTACAGAGGCGGAAGGCCGGCAACAGACCGGCTCTCAATCAGAACGGTCATCCTTTGACCATCAGGGAGAAGAAGAATGAAGGGAATACGGGGTTTCATACTGCCATTGGGCCTGTTGCTGACGACGTCGCAGACGGCATTGGCGCAGTCGTCCACCGCTGCGCCGCAGGAGGGCGCTACCAGCGACATCGTGGTGACCGCGCGCCGCACCGCCGAGAATATTCAGGAGACGCCGGTTTCCGTCGTGGCTTTCGGGGCGGATTCGCTGCGGCAGGCCAATATCCGCGATACGCAGGATCTGCTGATCAAGACGCCGGGCGTTTTCCTGGCCGGGTCGGGCGGGCGCGAAAACACCAATTTCTCCATCCGGGGTCAGTCCAAGGCGCTGGCCGGCAACAGCGCGCCGGGCGTCATCAGCTATTTCGCCGAAGTGCCTTCCCCCACCACAGGTTCCAGCATCCCGACCTACGACCTGTCCTCGGTTCAGGTGCTCAAGGGGCCGCAGGGGACATTGTTTGGCCGCAACACGACCGGCGGCGCGATCCTCTATTATCCGACCGCGCCGGACTATAAGCTGGGGGGATATGCCAAGGCGTCCTACGGCAATTACGACGCCCGGCTGCTGGAAGCCGCACTCAATATACCCCTGACATCGGATACGCTGGCCATCCGCATCGCCGGTCAGATCCAGAAACGCGACGGCTGGACCAGGAATATCGGTATCGGCGGCGACCCCGACGATCTCAACTCGCGTGCGATCCGCGGATCGATCCTGTTCGAGCCGAGCGCCGCGTTCCGCAACACGGTCATTGTCGACTATTATCACAATGAAGCGGTCGGCGGCGCGTCCGTGCTGACCGATGTGCTGCCCGGTCCCAACGGGCTGACGGCGACGGGCACGGCCAATGCAGCGCTGGTCCAGTTGGCGTTGCAGCGCGCACGCGGTCCGCGCGTGATCAATTCGGACGTCGATGCGTTCGAAAGGGTCAAGCGTTTTGGTATTACCAATCGGACTGAATTCGATCTGTCCGACGACATCACTTTCCTCAATATCTTCGGCTATCGGCGCACCAAGATCGACTATTATTCCAGTGTCGACGGATTGCCGACATTGATCGCCGACGGCAGCGGCGCGATCCCCGCCGGGCTTCCGGTGACAATCGTCGGCGGCCGTCAGACATCCGATGTTCGGCAGCTCAGCGACGAAGTGCAGGTGAAGGGATCGGCACTCGGCAATCGCCTCGACTGGCTGGTCGGCGCCTTCTACCTTGACAGCAAGCCGCTCGGGCCGTCGGGCACCTATATTCCCGTCTTCATCCTGCCCGGTATTACCGATGCGCGCTTCAACTACAGTTTCTACAGCGAAAAGAGCCGGGCGCTGTTCGGCAATGTCAATTATGAGATCGCGGACGGGCTGCACGTCAATCTGGGCGTGCGCCACACCTGGGACAAGATCGAGGCCTGCGTCGGCGGCGGCCTTAATAACCAGCCCGTCGTTTCGCCCGAAGAATGCGCGGACGGGGCGGCAACTATCCGCAATTCGAGCGTCAACAAAACCTCGTCCAAGGCGCTGACCTGGCAGCTGGGCGTCGACTGGAAGGCGTCGGATGCGATCTTCCTCTATGCGGTCACCCGCCGGGGCTATCGCGCGGGCGGAATCAACAGTCCCACGCTGGCCGGCAGGCTGGCGCCGTTCCAGTCCTTCGCACCGGAAAAGGTGACGGATGTGGAGGTCGGTATCCGCTCCGACTTCACCATGGGCGACGTCAAGCTCCAGTTCAACGCGTCGCCTTTTGTCGGCTGGTATAATAATGTGCAGGTGCCGATTTCCGGCCTCAATACGCAGGCAAGTTGCAGCACGACGGCCGCCGGTGGCACGAACCCGCCAAAATCACCGGACGGCGATTGCGACGCCAGCAACGATCCGAGCGGCGGGACGCTGCTCGTCAATGCCGGCAAAACCCGTGTCGCGGGCATTGACCTTTCGACCCGGATTCAGCCGACGTCGACATTGTCATTCGACGCGGGGGCGACCTTCCTCGACCTCAAGTCGCGGTCGCTGACGGTGCCTGCCGCACTGCAATCCTATCTCGCAGCGCTCAAGGTGCCGTTCAATCTGGTCGCGAAGACGACGGTGACCGCCGGGCTGCGCTGGACGCTGCCCGTACCGCGCTCGCTTGCGGAAACGGTGGTCAGCATGGACTATTACCATTCGAGTAAAGTCCGCTCCTCCGATCAGGTTCTGCCCGCCTATGATCTGGTCAACGGACGGCTGGACCTGAACGGCGTGGGCGGCAGCAATGCCGACATCAGCTTTTTCGTGCGCAACCTGTTCGACAAGAAATATCTGGCTTCGAGCAATGTCGGATCAGCGGCGCTTGGCATATTCAGCGGGTTTTATGGAGCCCCGCGCACCTATGGCGTGGAGGTTCGCTATCGGTTCGGCGACTGACCGCAAGAGTTGAGGACGGTGCGTCAGTCTCGTCCTGTCCGCAAAGGCCAGCGCGGCCCAACGAAGGCGGATGACGCACCGGCCATAATGGACAGGGCAGGATTATGGGGAGGACCGTCGATGGCGCAGACCGAAGCCGATCAGGATCAGGCCGAAAGCCGCGAACAGCTCAGCCGATGGCTTGAGGATGTGCTGGGCTGTTCTGAGGTCATGCTGGAAAAGCAACGGCGCTGGCGTCCGGTCTGGCGCGCCAGCGTGCAGCAGAATGGTGTGAAGCGCGACTTTCTGCTCAAGGGCGACCGTACCTGGCCGACCCATCCCTATCCGCTCGATTATGAAATGCGCATGCAGCGGGCGCTGCATGAAAATGGCGTCCCCATTCCCGCCATATTGGGCATGTGCGACCAGCCCAACACCATCGTGATGGAATGGATAGAAGGTGGGCGGGACCCCGGCCTGGTTCAGCAGGCGATCGAAAGCGCATCGGTCATGACCGACGATCGGTGGGCCGCATCCCTGCGCTATATGGAGATATTGGCGGACATACATCGTCTTCCAAGTCGCCCCTTCGTCGAAGGGGGAGCCCATTTGCCGCAGGGGCCGCGCGAGATTGCCCTGCACAATTTCGAGCGCTTTCATGCCATGACGGCAGAGCAGGGCATCACCGATCCGCTGCTGGAATTTTGCGCAGGCTGGCTGCGCCGTAATTATCCCCGGCATCGGGAATCCATTTCCTTCGTCACGGGCGATTGCGGCCAGTTCCTTTCGGACGGCGCCCAGGTCACCGGCATATTGGATGTGGAAATCGGTCATCTGGGCGATCCCATGCGCGATCTCGCCTGCTTCCGGGGACGCCATCCGATCGAGAATATGGGCGACGTCGCCGCATTGTTCCATCACTATGAACGCGCGATCGGCGTGCCGCTCGATTATGACGCAATCGCTTATCACACCGTCTCTTTCCTGGCCGAAGCCATTTATGGTCCCCTGTTCGGGCTTCATGAAACGGGACGCGGCGGCGACTGGGTCGAGGCGGCGGTGCAGGTTCCGATGATCGGACGGCGCTGCATGGAGGCTTTGGCCGAGATATTGGGCATGACGCTCGATGACATCGCGCTCCCGCCGCCCGCCGCCATCGACCAGAACGATCTGGCGCTCCAGAAATTGCAGGCGGAAATCGAGCGCCTGCCGGAAAGCGGATCGTTACAGGGTTGGCAACGTAACATTCTCGCATCCATACCGCACTATCTCCGGGATCAGCTGCGCTATCGGGACTGGCTGCGGGACGAGGATGGCAAGGATATCGAGGCGCTGCTCGGTACAGCCTATGCCGATCCGGTCGAGGGTGAGGCCGCATTGATGCGCTTCATCGAAAAGAGCAAGCCAGCCGATGATATCGCCCTGACGCGTTTCTTCCACCGAAGGACGCTGCGGCATTGTCTGGTCATCGCGGGGCCTGGCGCGCCCGCCGATCATCTGGTTCTGGTGCCCATGGAGCCGCTGCGGCGGGATTAGGCGTGTGGGTATTGAATATGCCCGCATGGGCGTCTGGCCAGCCCGAGGGATGGTACCTATCCGACGATATGTGCTTCGTCCCGCAGATTGAGCGATCAGGGAGTAGCTGGTCTGGGCAATCAGTATATGCTTGCCCAATCAGTATCTACGGATCGTGCCAAGATAAAATATTATCTGAAAATATAATAAGATAAAAATATATCATTTCGGTCAATAAATAGAAACAGGTCGTCATAAATTAAATATAGTCACCACAGGAGGGGATGAAATGGGTAAGATATTCCGGGTAATCCTTATGACCGGCGCCGCGTGGAGCGCGTGCGGTGTTGCTATAAGCCAGGCGGCAGAAGCGGTCGAGCAAAGCTCCAGTGGCGGCGACAATAACGCGGTGCGCGATATCATCGTGACGGCGCGCCGGACTTCGGAGAATCTTCAAACAGTTCCCGTGGCCGTCACGGCGCTTGATCCGACCGCCCTGCTTGAACGCCAGATTGTCGAAGTGGCGGATGTAGGCCGGGCCGCGCCGGGTTTGTCTGTTCAGTCGGGCGGCACCGGGAACGCGTCCCTCATATATCTCGCCATCCGGGGTAACGCTCAGAACAGTCCCAATTCATTTTCCGATCCTGCGGTCGGCATCTATGTCGACGGCGTTTATTATGGACGACCCATTGCCGGCAATCTGGGTCTTCTCGACCTGGCGTCCGTCGAAGTCCTGCGCGGTACCCAGGGAACATTGTTCGGACGCAATACGACAGGCGGCGCCCTGAACATGACGACCGTTCAGCCGGACGGCCATTTCGGCGGCTATATTACCGGTCGTGTCGGCAATTATGAAAGCTGGTCGATCGAATCCGCGCTGACTTTGCCGATCGCCGGCGACGAATTGTCGTTACGTCTGGCGGGGCGCTATGGTGAGCGGGGCAGAGGCTTTGGCCCGAACCCCATCAGGGGGGTCGATGCGGCGCGTATCGATCATGACATCGCGGCCCGCGCCACGCTGAACTGGGAACCTTCGGCGGTCCCGCTGACGGTCTCCCTGTCGGCCGACTGGGCTGACATCAAGGATACTTACAATAATGTCGCTCTGCGTGGTATCAATCCGACAGGTCCGGGCCTCGCTCTTTATTCCCATCAATTTGACCTCGCCAGCTTCCTGCAAACCCAAAGTCGTTTCTACACAACCTATAATGACCCCAACACGGGTAATCCCAACATCGATACGCCCTTCAATTACAACAAGACATGGGGCCTTCGTGCGACGATAGAATATGATCTGGGGGATTTTAAGGTAAAATCGATAACGGCCTATCGAGAGGCGGAAACCGGGGACGGCACCGATCTGGACGGTACGCCCGCCAAGATCGCGTCCTATGCCAGCGACTATTCCCAGAAACAGCGCAGTGAGGAACTTCAATTCTCGGGTACGTTGGGGAAATTGGAATTCATTCTTGGTGCATTCTATTTCAAGGAAACGGGCGACGAACAATCGCAGTCCCTCGTCTTCCAGGACACCGATTTCGGTTTCAACCTTGCGCCCGCCAACACCAATCTTGCTACTTATAAATCAGAGTCCAAGGCATTGTTCGCTCAGGCCAATTACAATCTGACCGAACGGTTGCGGGTGACGGGCGGATTTCGCTATACGTGGGACAAACGCTCTATCAACCGCATGGGCTATATTGGCGGGATACCAGGCTTTTCCGGTTCGTTCGTGTCGAACGGCAGGTTGATCACGCTTCCGCCGACGGGTCTGTGCGCCGTGGGCACCAACGCCAATCTCGTCCCGCCCGGCCCCAATTGTACGGACCCCGTGACCGCCAAATTTGATTATCCCGCATGGCTGGTCAGCATCGACTATGAACTGGGGAATGGCAAATTCGTCTATGCGAAGACGGGCGGTGCCGCATTGGCTGGCGGGCTTAATTCACGGCCGACTCCGCCCGACGCCAGTTCCTTTGCGCCGGAAAAGGTCAAGGATGCCGAAATCGGGTTCAAGGGCGACTTTCTCGACAGGCATTTGCGGACCAACCTGGCAGGCTTCTATATCTGGCGGAACGGTGCGCAGAATATCGTCAATGCTCTGGTCGGCGGCAATCTGACGCAGTTTGTTCAGAATGCGGGCGATGTGAGAGCTTATGGCGTCGAGTTCGAAGGCACGCTCATTCCGTGGCAGGGTATGGAAGTCAGTGGCGCCATATCCTGGCTGAAGGCGAAATATGCTGCGGGATCATTCACCGCGGCGGGGCTGGGGGGCACGGTTGATCGAAGCGGTGAAATTGTTCCGCGCGCGCCCAGATGGACCTGGAACGTCGGCGCCACACAGCGCATTCCAGTCAGAGGCGGCGAAATCGCCTTGCATGCCGACTATGCCTATACCTCAGCCGTCTATCAGGATTATGCCACCGCTGATCTGACGGCTCCGGCGCTTAACGACGGTGTCAACGACGCCGCAGAGCGCGCGGCGGCTGTCAGCTTTATCAACACGCAGAACAGCTTCAGCCGGCTCAAGGCCTATGGCGTGCTGAACGGCAGTATCAGCTTCAAGCTCGACGGCGGCATGGAGTTCACCTTGTGGGGACGGAATTTGACTCAGGAGAAATATTACAACGCCATCTTCAACGGTTATGGCACGTTCGGCACCGCGATCGGGTTTACTGCGGCGCCGCGCACTTGGGGGGCAACGGTCTCTTACCGCTTTTGACATAAGTGCGTCGATCAGGTGCGGCGGCGATGTCCGCTTCACCTGATCGCTATGATCCGGTCATCCCGATTTACACGCGAGGGCGAACCCTATCTTTCGTCGGGGGCCTAACGGCTCCTCTTCTGCGTAACTGCTGAATCAATTCATGAAAGCATAATTGTTCCGTCATTTTAACAATCCAGGATCGTGGAATGGATGTCAATCAATCGGTCGATAATGGAGACAAGGCTTTGATTATATTGCAAAGTCTTATCTTCTATTTGCGGGAAAAAAACATTCTTTCGCGGTGTGATATTGAGGAATTGTGCGAGCGAGTGGAATCTCGTTCCTTTATCGAAAAGGAATTCCCCTGTGATCGAGGACAGGCGGTGGCGGCCGCGAAGGAAATGCGCGATCTGAATGAATATTGCGGAAAACGATATGGCGGGAAGCGGCGTCGCTGCCTATGAGGGCTAGCTCGACAAACTCTTGATCCGGCCGTGTCGCACAGAGCGTGGATGAAAGGTCGAAGTTGTTGGCAAGTGTTGGCGATACTCGGAGAATTTCGATATTTCGCCGATGGCTTTTCTGCAACCTTGCGGAAGATCCGGGCAGTAGGCATTTTCCGGACGAATATGTCCATTACGCGATATTTGTCTTGCCGGCGATAGCCGTGACGAGGGAATGCGACGCGGCATTGACATAGTCCTCAGGAAGGTCGTTATAACGGATTTGGACGAGTGATGCACAATCCTTCATCCATGGATGCTACGCAGCGGGCGACGCCCTATGAAATGTCGTTTCCGGCGAGCAGGCGATCGGTATTGTCGTGGACAATTGTCGCGCTGTTTCTCCTGAATTGTCTCAATTATATTGATCGCCTGCTGTTTTCGGTCGCGCAGGAAATGATCAAGGTCGACCTTCACCTCAGCGATTTTCAACTGGGCCTGATCGGCGGACCGGCTTTCGCCATACTCTATACGCTTTTCAGCTTCCCGATCGCGCGGGCGGCCGACCGTGGCCGACGGGTCGGAATCATTGCCTTTTCGCTGATGCTGTGGAGCGTCATGACGGCCTTTTGCGGGATAGCGGCCAATTTCCTCCAGATGCTTGTCGGGAGAGCAGCGGTCAGCATCGGGGAAGCGGGATGCACACCAGCGTCCCATTCTCTGATTTCCGATGCATTTCCCGCACGGCGCCGGACGACTGTCATTGCCATTTTCGGGGTGGCCGGCCCGGTCGGAGCCATTGTCGCCGCAGTGGCAGGGGGTGCCCTTATCGCTGCCTTTGGCTGGCGCACGGCCTTCCTCCTCTGCGGAATGGCCGGCATAGTCCTCGCTCTGCTGTTCCGTGCCACTGTGCCGGAACCCCAGCGGAGCCAGCCCGGGCCCTCTCACTCGGCGTCTTTCATCGATACGGTCCGCCAGTTGCTCGTCCGGCGCAGCTTTGCCCTCGTGGCGGTCGCGGGCGGCATTGCCGGGATCGGCAGCTATGCCAACCAGCAATATATGGTGTCCTTCCTCATGCGCGGACATGGCCTGTCCCTGGCAACCGCGTCGCTGCTGATGGGGCTGGTGATCGGGGGCGTGGGCATTGTCTTCACGCTTATCGGCGGACCGTTGATGGATTTCGGAGGGCGGCGCTATCCACGGATCAAGGCGTGGCTGCCGTCCGTCGGCTTGCTCTGGTGCGGGTCGCTCTATGCCGTCGCCTTTCAGCTGCCGACGGTCGGTCTTGCCGTCGCGCTGATGGTGTTCGCCTCGATGGGGCAGCATTTCTACATGCCCGCCATGTATGCGCACGGGCAGGACGTCGCGCCCCCGCATATGCGGGCCATGGCGTCGGCCATCATCATCGCCACAAGTTCGCTGTTGGGCTATGGTCTGGGGCCGCCGCTGATCGGCCTTGTCAGCGACATATTGGGGGAAGCCGCACGGGTGTCCGCGGGCCTCAGCCTCGCCGACTGCGTGAAGCGGCCGGTCGAGGCCTGTGAGGCCGCCAGCGCGCAGGGATTGCGCTTGTCGCTCAGCTTCGGATCCTGCTTCTTCATCCTTGCCGCCGGCCTGTTCGCGCTGGCGAGCCGATGGATGATCGCCGATGTGAACGATCATGATCAACCCTGACTTGCCATCCGCGGCCAATTGGCAAATAATAGCCCGGCCCTTCCAGGTCGGGAACAGACTCGACTGATGGCAAGGAGGTTGAGGATGCAGAACGCAATCGGCACTGATCTGCCCCTGTGCGCGCCGCGTACGGCATCGCATTTCCATGTCGAACGACAGGTTCACGCCAACGGAATTTTTGCGGATATCCGGCACTTCGGCTGGACCCAGAGCAGCCGCGCGGTTTACCAGCCCGATTCCTATTATCTGGACTTTTCCATCGGCCCGCGCTGTACCAATTCGCGCTTTTTCAGCGCCGACCGCCGGCTCGCCGACCCGCCGGGCGATATTGTTTTCCTGCCCAAGGGCGGCGCATTTTCGGCGTTGAGCGAACCGGGCGAACACAGCCTGCTGTGCCTGACATTTGAAAATGAACGGGCGATGCAGCTGTTCGAGGATGACAGTCTGGCTGATCTGACGCCCTGCCACGATGTGCAGATCGGTCGGGTGCGTCAGGGGCTTGCGCGCCTGCTGGAAGAGTTGCGCAACCCCAGTTTCGGACAGAATATAGTGCTGGAGAGCATGGCTTTGTTGCTGGTCGTCGAACTGTGCCGGCATTTCCGGCAGGCTCCGGAGGACGACCGTAGCGGCCATGGACAAATGCCGGGCTGGCGGTTGCGCCGGATCAAGGACAGGATCGAAGCCGAACTGTCAGGCGATCTGTCGGTCGCGGATCTGGCGGCGGAAATTCGCACCAGCCCCCGGCACCTGATCCGGACGTTCAAAGCGACCACCGGCACTACCCTGTCCGACTATATCGCTGGCCGCAGGATCGCCCATGCGCAGCAACAGCTTGCGCGGGACGGTGTGCTGATCAAGGTGATTGCCGGCAATTGCGGCTTCCAGAGCGCCGCAGCCTTTTCCGCCGCTTTCCGCAAGGCCACCGGCATGACGCCGCGCGAATTTCGGGAAGAACGCGGCGCCGGTCGATAGGCTGCTTTCGCCGTTCAGCCCGTCAACATGGTTGCGGTCAATCTGGCGATCCTCCAGCGTCCGTCGCCTCTGCCCAGTGCGCCCTGATAATTGGCGAACATGATGACCCGGCCGCCATCGTTCCAGTCCGTCACGAGGCCGGAGGCGCCGACATGGGCGGCGTCATCGGATGGGCCTGCGTCGATCATGATGTCGGTGATCTGGTGACGCCATTTGCCGCCGCTCCTTTCCGCGAGCATCGCCGGCATTCCGCCCAGTTGTCCCGCACCCCGGAGGGTCATCTGGCCGACAATCTCGAAGCAGCCATCCTCCGCGAAGAGGTTCACCCATTCGGCCGCCCTGCCGCTATCCACATATTGGCAATAGCGCGCGAACAGATCGTAAATGTTCAGCCGGTCCTTTACGCTCAGTCCCATCGGTTCATCCTCCTTGTCTGCATAGAGATGGCATTGGCCGCAGGCCCCGCCTTTCGCCGGAGCCGAGCGTCCACGTCCCCTGCACCATGCTGCGGCCGCGATGGCAGTGCAATGCCGCGGCGGCCGTGCCGGCCCGAACCCATGCGCTTCATGTCCGCCTGACGATGTTTGGGCGTTCCGGCTGTAGGCATCGGCATTGCGGGGATCGCGCTGTCGCCGCCACAATCCGTCTCCGACAGAAAGGCGGATTCTCTCCATGACCAGCTATCTCGATCGACTGATCGCCGATCCCACCAGTTTCCACGACGCGCCCTATGCGCAGGCCTTCACGCTCAGCCGCGACGAGATCGACAGGCTGCATCTGGAAGGCGCGCGCAAACGCTTTGCCGAACTTCGTCCTGGCCTGTCGGTGCTGGACAAGCTGGCGCGCGAGCAGGGCATCGAGACGATCGAGACGATCAACGATCTGGCGCCGCTGCTGTTTCCGCACACCGTCTACAAATCCTATCCGATCAGCTATCTGGAGCGCAGCCGCTTCGACAAGCTGACCAAATGGCTCGCGGGCCTGACGACCAGCGACATTTCCCATGTCGATGCCAGCGGGATCGAGACGATCGACGACTGGATCGACCTGCTCGACGCGGAAACCGATCTTACTATCCAGCATACGTCGGGCACGACCGGCAAGCTGAGCTTTGTCCCCCGCACCAAGAAACAGTGGCGCGAAACCATCGTCCATTCGGCGGTCATTATCCGCGACTGGTGGCCGGGTCGCGGCCCGGACATATTGAAGGACGGGATGCCGATCATCATTCCGGGCTATCGCTATGGCGCCGCCGCGATGCAGCGCGGTAACGGCATCCAGGTCGATCTTTATGCCAAGGGCGAGGAAAACACCCTGTTCCTCTACCCCGACGCCCGCTTCAGCGCGGACATCGCCTCGCTGGGCGGCCGCCTGCGTGCGGCGGAGGCACGGGGTGAGGCCGGCATGATCGACATTCCGCCGGTCCTGCTGGAACGGCGGGAGGCCCTGCTGGAACTGGAGCGCCGCCGGCCCGACGACCTCAAGCATTTCTTCAGCGAGGCGCAGCGGCGCTTCGGCGGGCGCGACGTCTATGTGACGGCGATGTGGGCGATCCTCTACGATTGGGCGGAGGAGGGGCTGAAGCGTGGCCTCAAGAACGTCTTCGGCAAGGGCAGCGTGCTGCTGACCGGCGGCGGCAAGAAGGGCAAGGAACTGCCCGACGACTGGCGCGAGCGCGTACTCGAGTTTCTGGGTTTCGATACCATCTATGAAATGTACGCCACGTCCGAACAGATGGGTCTGTCGATGATGTGCGAGCATGGCCATTATCACATCCCGCCGATCCAGATTCCGTTCCTGCTCGATCCGGCGACCGGCAAGCCCTTGCCGCGCAAGGACGGCCTGACCGGCCGCTTCGCCTCGTTCGACCTGATGCCCAACACCTATTGGGCCGGGCTGGTGACGGGGGATGAGATCACGCTGGCGGGCTGGGAAAAGCCCTGCGCCTGTGGCCGCACCGGGCCGCACGTCATTCCGCCGGTACGCCGCTACAGCGAGAAGGAAGGCGGCGATGACCGCATCGTCTGCGCCGGCGCCCCCGAAGCGCATGATCGCGCCCTCGAATTTCTTGCCGAACTGTCGATGTGAGTAGAGCCATGACTGATCAATTCCGCGTTCCCCTCATCATCCGAGGCCAGATCATCGATGATGCTGAAGTCGACTATGGCGGCCGCCGGGGCGGCGTCAGCTTCTCGGCGCCCGACATCGCCAAGCATGTCGCGCGCCTGCCCCTGCGGACGCCCTCGGCCATGGCCGACCTTTATTCGCTGAGCTTCGACGAGATACTGGATTTCCTCGTCGCCCTGGGGGAGCGGCTGGATTTCGGGCAGAACCGGCATTTGCAGGAAGCGTTTCGTCTGTCCTGTCTGACCTCCGGCCTGTCGGAGAGCATATTGCGCGTCCATTTCCAGCATATCGGCGCCGCCTTCGATCGCACCGAAATGCGGCGGATGATGGAGCGCTCCTGCGGCGTCGACTATCTGGAAGGCTGGGTGGATCAGGGGGCTGGCAGATTTCCGGGCCTGACCGCCCGCACGCGCGCTTTCGGCGCGCGGACCGTGCATGTCATTGCCGGCAATGCGCCGATCGTGTCGATCCTGACGGTGATCCGCAATGCGCTGACCCGGTCCGACGCGATCATCAAGCTGCCGTCCAACGATCCGCTGACGGCCGCCGCGCTGGTGCGAACCATGGTCGAGATGGACCCCGACCATCCGCTGTCGAAACATGTCTCCGTCGCCTATTGGAAGGGCGGCGACGATCAGGTGGAATCCGCGATTTACGATCCGCGCGGGGTCGAAAAGATCGTCGCCTGGGGCGGGTTCGATTCGGTCAAGCACATCACCCGCTATCTGCAACCGGGCATCGACCTCATCACCCAGGACCCCAAGCTGTCGGGAACGATCATCGGTCGCGAAGCCTTCGCCGATGAAGCGACGCTGGGTCAGGTGGCACGCCGTCTGGCGCTCGACATCGGCGCCCAGAATCAGGAAGGCTGCGTGTCCGCGCGCGTCATCTATGTCGAATGCGGCACGGACGAAGCCGGGCTGGAGCGCGCCAATCGGCTGGGGCAGATGACCTTCGATGCACTCCAGCGTCTGCCCGATCACCTGAGCACGCCGCACAAGGCGTTCGACGGCGCGCTCAAGGCCGAGATCGACGGCATCCGCCTCAATGACGAGGATTATCGCATCTTCGGCGGTCGGACCAACGAGGGCGCGGTGATCGTCAGCCAGGAGGATTATCCGGTCGACTTTTCCCGCACGCTCGCCTGCCGGGTGGGCAATATCGTGCCCATCGACAGCAGGGAAACGGCCGTCAGCGCGGTCAACGCCTATACCCAGACGATCGGCATCTTTCCCGAAAGCCTCAAGGATGAGCTGCGCGACCGTCTCGCCTTTCAGGGCGCGCAGCGGATCGTGTCGCTGGGCGGGGCCGCGACGATGCAGCATAATATGGAAAGGCAGGATGCGATCGAGCCAGTACGCCGCATGCTGAAATGGGTGACCGAAGAACAGGCATCCGGCGAGATGCTGGCCGCGCTGGCAGGCTGAGGGGAGCCAAGGACATGGTGGACGCTGATCTGGTGATCCGGGGCGGAACGGTGGTCGACGGGCAAGGCGGTGATCCGTTCGAGGCGGACATCGCCATTGCCGACGGCCGTATCGCGGCGATCGGTGCTGATGTCGGTCAAGGCCGCGAGGAGATCGATGCCCGTGGCCTCCTCGTCACGCCCGGCTTCGTCGATGTTCATACCCATTATGACGGGCAGGTCACCTGGTCGGACAGTCTGGTGCCTTCCGCCGAACATGGCGTCACCACCGTCGTCATCGGCAATTGCGGCGTCGGTTTCGCGCCGTGCCGGCCGGAGGACCGCGAGGCGCTGGTCAATGTCATGGAGGGCGTGGAGGACATTCCCGAAGCGGTGATGGCGAAGGGTCTGCCCTGGAACTGGGAGAGCTTCCCGGATTATCTGCGATCGCTCGAAGCGCGTGCCTGGGACGCGGATGTGGGAGCCTATATTCCGCATTCGCCCCTGCGGGTCTATGCGATGGGCCAGCGCGGGTTGGACCGCGAGCCGGCGACCGCGGCGGATGTCGCGCGAATGGCGCAGCTCGTGGCGGAGGGGATGGCGGCCGGCGCGCTTGGTTTCGCGACATCGCGTTCGCTGGTGCATCGGCGCGGCGATGGCGCTTTCATCCCGTCCTTTCAGGCGGAAAGCGATGAACTGGTGGCGATCGCCCGATCGGTGGGTGATGCGGGGCGCGGCGTGCTTCAGATGATCCCGAATCTCGATACCGCCGACTGGGCCAGCGATCTCGACCTGATGAAGCGCATGACCAGCGCCTCGGGGCGTCCGCTGACCTATTCGCTCGCCCAATGGTCGACCGATCCGCAGGGCTGGCGGCGCACCATGGATGCGCTGGCCGAGCATAATCGCACCAGCGCGGCGCCGGTGCTGGCGCAGGTTTTTCCCCGGCCGATGGGCGCGATGTGCGGCCTGTCGACGTCGGCCAACGCGTTCAGCCATTGTGCAAGCTATCGTGCGATTGCGGACCGACCGCTGGCTGAAAAGGTCGCCATCATGCGCGATCCCGCCTTCCGCGCGCGACTGATCGCGGAGGAGCCGGATGAGACGCCGACGCCGCTGCATCGCTTGCTACGCACATGGGACAATATCTATCCGCTCGGAGCCGAGCCGGACTATGAACCTTCACCGGACCGGAGCATCGCCGCGCTGGCCGCAAAGCGCGGCGTCGGTCCTGTCGAACTGGTCTATGATCTGATGCTGGAGCAGGAGGGCCATGCGCTGATCCTGATGCCCTTTTCCAACTATGCGGAAAAGTCGCTGGACCCTGCGCTTGCAATGATGCGCGATCCCTACAGCATCGTGGGACTGGGCGACGGCGGCGCGCATTATGGCATCATCTGCGATGCCAGCTATCCGACGACGATGCTGTCCTACTGGACCCGCGATCGGGTCGGCGAGCAACTGACGATCCCTGCGGCAGTCAAGGCGCTGAGCGCGGACAACGCCGATTTCCTGGGGCTGCGGGACAGGGGGCGGCTGAAACCGGGGATGAAGGCCGACATCAACCTGATCGATCATGGCGCGCTCAGGCTGCATGCCCCTCATGTCGTCCATGACCTGCCCGGCGGTGGGCGCCGTCTGGCGCAGCAGGCGACCGGTTATCGCGCCACGATGGTCAGCGGCGTGATCACCCGGCGGGACGGCGCCGACACTGGCGCGCGTCCCGGAAGGCTGATCCGCGCCGCCTGATCAGGCGCGCGGCTGGATGGTCGTGCCGCCCGTCAGTCCATGGCGGATAAAGGGCGAGGCGAGGAAATCATGCGGAAAGCCGAGCGGCGTGCGGCTCAACGCATCCAGACGTTCCAGTTGGCTTGCCTCCAGCGTGACGCCAAGCGCGGCGACATTATCCGCATATTGCCGCATCGTCCGCGCGCCCACTAGCGGCGAGACGACCGCCGGATTGGTAAGGGTCCAGGCGATCGCCACCTGCGCCGAGGTGACGCCCATCTCGTCGGCGATGCCCTTCACCGCATCGGCGATGGCGACCACGCGCGCGTCGACACGGCCTGCCGCTTCGAGCAGGGCACCGCGACCGCCAGATTCGCCGGCATGGGCGCTGCCGCCGGTCGCATATTTGCCCGACAGCATGCCGCTCGCCAGCGGCGACCAGGGCATGACGCCGATACCCAGCGCCTTGGCGGCGGGGATGAGTTCGCGTTCGGCCGTGCGCTCGACCAGATTATATTCGACCTGCAAGGCCGCCAACTGGGACCATCCCCGCAATTCCGCCACGGTTTGCAGCCGGGCCATCTGCCAGGCAGGTGTATCCGACAGGCCCAGATACAGGATCTTGCCCTGCGTCACGAGGTCGTCGAACGCGCGCATGATCTCATCCGCAGGCGTCGTATCGTCCCAGGCGTGCAGGAAGAGCAGATCGATCCGGTCCGTGCGCAGGCGCTTGAGGCTGGTTTCGACCGTCTGCATCATGTTCCGGCGGCTGTTGCCGGCAGCATTGGGATCGCCGACCGATCGGGTCAGCGAATATTTGGTCGACAGGACCAGCCGTTCGCGCTTGGCTTCCGCGAACTTGCCGGTCAGCGTTTCCGACACGCCGTCGGCATAATAGCCCGCCGTGTCGATGAAATTGCCGCCCTGGTCGACATAGCTGTCGAAAATCCGGCGGGATTCCTGCTCGTCCGCGCCCCATTCCTCGCCAAAGGTCATGGTCCCGAGCGCCAGCGGGGAAACCCGCAGGCCCGAGCGGCCGAGCAGGCGATAGCTGTCGAGCGACAGCGTCTGAATGTTTGTCTGTGTCATGGTCGTTTTCAATCTTTCGCTGCTTCGGTGACGACCCAGTGCATCATCTTGTGCACCGGCCATCCCCCATCGTGCGGCAGGCCGCCGAATTTTCCGGTGTTGATATTGCCGAGACCGACGATGCGCTGGGTGCCCGCCGAGGAAAGCCCATCGCGCACCTCGGCAATGCGGGAGGGGGGATAGACGCCGACCGACTGGGTCGCGACGGTGACATGCTGGATCGCATCGGCAAGCCGGTCGACCGCGACGACATTGACGAGCTTGCCGCCGGGATTGAACGACACAGGTTCGCTGGAGCGGATGACTATGCCCCGGCCGTCGGGACGTCCGAACAGGCGGTAGACCGGTTCCAGATTGCCCAGCATGTCCAGTTCGTCGATCAGCATGGCGGGCGGCAGCGGGCCGTCGGGGCCGGCGCCATAGCGGATATCCTTGCCCATCGCCTCCACCAGCGCTTCGCAATAGCGATCGACCTGTTCGTCCGATCCTTCGATGAACTGGAAGCGGGCGCAGCTGCACGCATCCTGATTGAAGGCGATGATGTCGGCCGCGCTCCGTTCGGCAATGGTCGCGAGGGGGACGTCGTCAAAGGCTTCGCGGCCGATCAGCGAAATCGAGACCTTGGGATCGAAGGACATGATCTCGAAGCCCGGCGCGGCATATTGCATGGCATGGCGTACCGCCGCCTCGCCACCCCAGACGGCGAGCTTGTCGAAATATTGCGAGCGCAGGATGTGGTTTTCGATGCTGGCATCGCCGCCGCGCCAGTAAGCGGCGGAGAAGGAGCGCGTCACCGGATGGTTGGGGCCGACATCCGCCATCGTCCGCAGCAGGGCGGTCGCCGTGAACATGTCGTTGGACGGCATTTTCAGCAGATGGACGCCCTTGCTGATCGCTCCTCGGACAATCGTGACCGGCGGCACGATCGGGGCGTTGCCGGCCAGAACATGCACCATGCGGGGCGGGAAGGCGCGGATGTCGAAGGCCGTGCCCTGAATGTCGCGCCGCGCCCACCCATCCAGCACGTCGAGCGATCCCAGCGACTGTTCGGCTTCCGCCTCGACCGCCTCGCGGGTGAAGAACCAGGCGATATCGCGGTAGCAATTCTCCAGGATGCGCGCGCCAAGAGTGTTGCAGCGCAGATTATAGGCCGCAGCCTCCTGGAGATAGATGTTCCGGTCGAAATCGAGCGCCTTGCCGACTTCGACGAGAAAATCCACGATCTCCGCAAGCGGCGTGTCGAAGGCGGGACCGGGCTGGCTTCGCGGCCAGATCAGCGAGTCCAGATCGATCGAAGGGGTCATGACCGTCGTGCCGCTGGCCCGCGACCGGTGCTCGACGGCGGCGTCGAGCTGGACCACGCCCTTGATCACATGGGGAACGAGCAGCCGGTCATTATCGGCGATGATTTCATGCAGCATGTCTGCCTCCTGTCGTTCAGGCCGCGACCGGCTGGGGTGCGGTAATCGATCCGCGCACATAGGAATCGATCGATCCGGCGCAGCTGAGCTTGTCCTCACCTTCTTCCAGATCGGCGTAACGGGCGATCGCGTGAACGACCGGCGTCTTCACGCCCTCCAGGCCGGAGCCGAACTCCACCTGCACCTTGTCGCCAGAGATGATGCCGCCCCAGCGGCCGTCCGCCAATATATCGAAAAACGCCATTCGGCCTTCGATCCGGCCAACATCCTTCGTCGTGCCCAGCAGCTTTTCGCCCGGCTTGTCGAGGATGAGGGGGATGATCCATGGCGGCACCGCATAGGATTCGGTCGGCTGGATCTTGGCGCAGAAGCCGCTCATTTCGACCATGGCATAGGAACTGGTGATGCGGTCCGGCGTGACGCCGAAAAAGCTCATAATCTGTTCCCTATAGTCGGCCGGGACAGCCGCCCCCTTGGTGCCGCCGCCAAAGCTCATCAGCGTGTCGGGATGGAAATCGCCATCCTTGATCCCGCGCGCGCGCAGGGCCTGCACGATCTGCCAGGCGACACCATACATGACGCCGATATAGAGCGGGCGATCCCGGCGGCTGACAAGCAGGTCCATCCATGCGTCGAACTCGCCTGCCCGCGTCTGCTGGCGGGCCTCGACCTCCGCCTCATAGACGGCGATCTCGCCGGGACCGACTTTGCCGGCAGCCAGCAGGCGGCGCAGCTGCGCGGGGCGCATGGCATCAAAGGCGCGCATCGGATAGTCGCTCAGGCGATGAAATTCGCCGGGCGCGGCCCAGCGCGGGAAATGGACATTGCAGAATTCAATCATCTTGTGGGTGCCGCGCGGCGGCATCATGGTGAAGACCGAGCGGCCGTGATCGGGCACATAGGCCGGTGTCGACAGGTCGGCCGCCGCCAGACAGGCGGCGAGCGACAGGTCGCGGTCCTGCGTCGACTGGTTGAGGAAGGAGGATTTGCCCGAGGTCCCGCTCGACGCGAAGACATGGTGGCCCGCCGCCTTGGCGCGGTCCAGCCATTCGTCAATGTCGCGCACATCCGCAACCTCGATATTGTCCGTCGGATAGCTGCTCAGCGTGCCGAGCCACATGTTCATATGCTTCCACTGGCCATTGTCGACGAACGCCTCCGGATAGCTTTTATAATTGGTGTGGGCGAACAGGAGCGGGACGAGGTCGGCCAGGCTGTCGATGCTGTCGATACCGGCTTCTTTCGCCCGCTTGTCGAGCACCCGGATCTGCTGGCGCCGCTCCGCAAAGCGTTCGCGCGCCGCTTCCAGTTGCAGTTCGGCCAGATTGTCCGGGGCGTTCCGGAACGGATCGGGCGACCGGGCAAGGGCGATCAATTCGTCAACGGCGCTCATCAGTGAAAACTCCTCTCAGCTTTGCCGGGAAGTATAGGCGATGCCCGATATTTAGCCGCTCGATTCACTGTTATGGGGAGGACATACTATTCTCAGCATGACCTTTCCGCCCGATGGCGTGCCGATCCCCTGCCAAAACAAGGCTGCTATCTTTCGGCAGGGCAGAAGGCGGGCACCCCGGGCCATGATGCCGGCGCAACACAGGAGCAGGGGGTGACATGCCCGGTCCACTGGACGAAGTATTGGCGTTTTTTCGGGAAAGCAGCGGCTCGCGCGAAGACATGCTGTCCGCCATGGAGCGCCGGTTTACGGCGGATACACGCTGGGAAAATGTCGGCGTGGCGACGATCGTCGGGGTCGATCAGGCGAGGCAGTTCATCGACGGCTTTCTTGGCCGGATTCCGTTCGAACGCTGCGCGGTCGTGGTCCATCATGCGGCGGCCGCGGGCCATGTCGTCCTGACGGAGCGCAGCGATATTTTCTATGGGCCAGACGGGCAGGAAATGCTGTCGCTGCGGCTGATGGGCGCCCTGGAAATGGACGGCCCCCATATCGTCGCCTGGCGCGACTATTTCGACACAAGCGGCTTTTGAAGGGGGATGCTATGACCGATCGCAAGGCTGTCTGGGCGCAGATCGTCCCGATGCCGGGGGCCAATCTGGCGGCGCTGGCACAGAGTTATGAAGCGGCGGGGGTGGAAGGGGTCTGGGCGCCGCAAATGTTCGGCGCGCCCTTCACGACGCTGGCCGCCGTCGCGCCCGCCACGCAGCGTATCAAGCTGGGGACCGGCATCGCGCTGGCGTTCGTGCGCAGTCCGCTGGAAACCGCGTGCAGCGCCATCGACCTGGACCTCATCAGCAACGGCCGGATGGTGCTGGGACTGGGGTCGAGCGCGCAGAGCCAGATCGAGGGATCATTCGGCAGCGCCTATGGCAAGCCGCTCGCCCATATGCGCGAGATCGTGGGCATGATCCGCGCTGTCGTGGCCCGCGGGCATACAGGCGAGCTGACCGAACTGGCGGGAGACTATCACCGTCTCGACCTTTCGCACTTCCGCTTGCTGCACAAGCCGGTGCGCGGCGACATTCCCATCGTGCTGCCGGCGGTGTTCCAGAAGGCCTGCGCGCAGGCGGCGGAAATTGCCGACGGGCTGCTTGGGCATCCCCTGTGGAACGATGGCTGGATTGAGCGGGAAGTGGCCGCTCATATGAAGGCGGGGCTGGATCGGGCCGGCCGGGCGCGCAAGGACTTCTCGCTCAACATTTCGATATTCACGGCGATTTCTGACGACAGGCGAGAGGCGATCGAGGATTGCCGGGGGACTGTGGCTTATTACAGCCAGTCGCCCCAATATCTGCGCTATTTCGAGGAAATCGGTTTCGGCCGGGAGGCATCGGCGATTCAGGCCGCCTTCGCGCAGGGGGACATGGCGGGCATGGCGGCTGCCTGCACCGACGCCATGGTGGAAAGCATCGCCGTGGTCGGAACGGCCGATGAAGTGCGGGCCCGGGTTGCGCGGCGCGCGGCGCTGGCCGACGCGATTACGCCGTTGATCCCGCATTATGGCCTGTCGCCCGAAAAAAGCGCGATCTACACGCAGCGTATAGCGGAGACATTTTATGGCTGATTCCACCGCTGTCGCGGCCATGGCGGGGGGTGGGCTTTACAACCGGCATTCGGGCCTGCAACAGGCCAATCTGCAATCCGCGCTCCCCCTGCTGGAGGATGCGGCGCGAGCCATTGGCGATGCCTCCGTCGGTCCTGTCACCATAGTCGACTATGGCGCATCGCAAGGGCGCAATTCGATGGCGCCGATGGCGACGGCCATCGATCTGGTTCGTGCGAATGATGCGCGGCGGCCGGTTCAGGTCGTGCATACGGACCTGCCCTCCAACGATTTCACGTCGCTGTTCGGCTTGCTGGATCAGGACCCGGCCAGCTATCTTAACGGCCGGCAGGGCGTCTTTCCTTCCGCCATAGGCCGATCCTATTTCGATGCGATTTTGCCACCCGGCAGCGTGGATCTGGGTTGGTCCTCCAATGCGCTGCACTGGATGAGCCGTAATCCGGTCGACGTCGCGGATCATGGCTGGGCGATCTTCAGCCGGTCCGCGCAGGCGCGTGCCGCCGTCGATGCGGTGCTGGCGGAGGACTGGCTTCGCTTCCTGAAAGCGCGCGTCATTGAGTTGCGGCCGGGGGGGCGCCTGATCTGCCAGTTCATGGGTCGAGGCCCCGACAGCCACGGATTTGAATGGATGGCCGGGAATTTCTGGCAATCGATCGTAGACATGGAAGGCGAAGGACTGCTCAGCGCCGACGAAACGCTGAAGATGACAGCGCCTTCGGCGGGGCGTTCGCCCGATCAGGTGAGGGCGCCTTTCGATGCCGGGCTGGTGCCCGATCTGGTGCTGGAGCATCTCGCCGCGATCCCGTCCCCCGATCCCTATTGGGAGGGCTATCAACAGACCGGCAATGCGGCCGAACTGGGGCGGCAGTGGGCGGCCATGATGGGTGCGGCCAACGGCCCCAACTTCCTTGCACGCGTCGCTGCGTCCCGCGATCGGGACGCGCTGCTGGCCAGTCTGGTGCAGCGTGTGGCCGCCCGCGTTGAGGCAGATCCGCAGCGCAGCCGTGCCTTCATCCTGATCCTGTCCATCAGGAAGCCGGCTTGAAGCGCGATCTCCGCTGAGCGGGGTGCCCGGTCCGCGGCATCGGCAATGAACCAAAAGGGAGAGGAAGCAGCATGGCCCGCCTTGCAGAAAAGATTTGCATCATCACCGGAAGCGGGAGCGGCATCGGACGAGCCAGCGCGTTGATGTTCGCGCGGGAAGGCGCGACGGTGATCGTCGCGGACATTCGCGCCGAAGCGTCCGAGGCGACCGCGCAGGCCATTGTCGACGCCGGAGGATCGGCGCGCGCGATGACCGTTGACGTCGGCGAACAGGCCGATCTGGAACATATGATCGGCCAGACCGTCGCCGATTTTGGCCGCATCGACGTGCTCTTCAACAATGCCCTTTATGTCAATCAGGACCACGCCATGCGTGACATGGATTTCCTGGCTTTCGACCCCGACATCTTCCTTGCCAATGTGCGGGTCAACGTATTGGGAGCGGTTCTGGCGAGCAAGCTCGTCATTCCGCACATGCTGGAGCGCGGGGTGGGGTCGATCATCTCCACCTCGTCCGGCAGTTCCATGGGTGGGGATATCACCGCCTACAGCTATGGATCGTCAAAAGCCGCGCTCAACTGGTTCGTGCAGGCGATCGCCGCCACCTATGGCAAACAGGGCATCCGCAGCAATGCGATCCTTCCCGGTCCGACGCAGACGCCCGCCAAGCTGCAATGGTCCACGCCGGAAATGGATCGGCTGTTTCTGGAGGTGCTCAACACCCCCTTTATCGGCGAGCCGGAAGACATTGCCGCCATGGCGCTTTTCCTTGCGTCCGACGAGTCCCGCTACGTCAACGGCATGCTGTATCCGGTCGATGGCGGTCAGAGCTGCACCGTGCCGTTCATCAGCGTGACGCGGGCGCTTTCCCGAGGGTGAATGCAGCAATCCCAGATTTGAGGAAAACAGAAGAGGAGAGGATGATGGGCGTCGAACTGGAACAGAAGGTACGGGAATTTTGCGATGCCTGGGGCGACGGCAGCGATGCCAGCAGGCCCAATGTAGAGAAAATTCTGTCGATGATGGCGGAGGATGCCGAATGGCAGCTCTGGGTTCCCGGCGGTCCCGTCGTGAAGGGCAAGACGGCGTTGCGCGCAGAGATTGAGCGGCAAATGGCCTTCGCCACCAACAATAAATGCAATGAGGTGAACATCCTCTCCAACGACCGGATGGTGATGCAGGAACGGTCCGACACTGCCATCATCATGGGACGGCCCTGTCCGCATCAGATGGTCGCCATCTATGAGTTTGACGGGGCCGGGCTGATTTCACGCTGGCGCGAATATCTCGATATGGCGGACCTTACGCGCAAGATGGGCATAGACGAAGCCGCGGCAGGCGGTACGGAAGTGCCTGCCTGATTGCGTCAGGCGCGGAACAGGGCGATCAGGACTGCACAGGTCAGGATCGCCCAGCTCTGAAATCCCCAGAGCAGCCAGCGCGGCGCGTGCCGCAACTCCATAAACTCGCGCCCGACTAGCAGAACCTTCGTGAAGGCGATGACGAGGATGACGGAGCGAAGCAGGAACGCATTGCCCAATGCCATCGTCTCGAACGACAGAAAGGTCGCGGCGATCAGCATCGCCCAGACCAGTGTGATGCGGCTACGCCAGATCATGGCCATGAAACGGATTCCCTAAAGCAGATAGAGCAGGGCGAAGAGGATGATCCAGAGCAGGTCCACCAGATGCCAGAAGGCGCCGCTCCCCTCGATCAGGGCGGCACCACCCTGCATCCGGCCGGTCCGGTCGAAGCGCGACAGGGTAAAGCACAGCACGCCCAAGCCGATCAGCACATGCACCAGATGGATGCCGGTAAACATATAATAATAGATCGAAAAACTGTTGCTGTTGAGCGTGAAGCCCTGGGCGATCTTCGCTGAATATTCGAACGCCTTGACGATGACGAAGCCGCTGCCGAGCAGGACCGCGCCCAGCAGCAGCGGTCGCGCCTTGTCGTCGTCACAGCGTACCGCCGCGACGGCCTGTGCGACAAGGAGACTGCTGGTCAGCAGCAAAAGCGTGTTGAGAAGGCCAAGGCTCCGGTCGAGCAGCGCCTGCGAACTTTCGAACAGCGCCAGTTCCTGCTGCCGAGCGAGCGCATAGGTGATGAAGAAGACGGCAAAGACGACAAGATCGCCGCCAATGAACACCCATACGCCTTCCTCTCCCGGCACATGGCCGCGCGGAGGCGAAGCGGCGGCTTGCGAAGCAGCCATTATTCGCCGCCCAGCGCGTCGCGCTTGATCGCGCCGAGCATGGCGAAGATCATCAGGTTGAACCAGATGCCGAACACGACGGCGGGCATCCAGAAAGCCAGGGCGCCGTTCCAGGCAAAGGGTCCGGTCTTGAACAGGCCGATCGCCAATCCGGGCAGCAGCAGCACGCCGGTCCACAGGTTCATATAACCAAGCCAACGCGGCAGGATGGGCTGCGCGCGGCGGTCGCCCAGAATGACGAAACCGGTCAGCAGATTCTGCACGAAGGCGGGCACGGCCGGCATGACGAACAGCAGGAAGGCGATATCACTCAACGCACCGATAACGGCGTCCGGCCGGTCGGTCCGATAGGCGGCCGCCGTGAAGATCAGCCCGGCGAAGAATAAAGTGACGAAGCCAAAGGCCACGACCATCACAAAGGCCCAGGTCAAAGGCGAAACCGGCCCTTCGATCTTCTTCATGAAGGTGGCGACCGCTGCCAGAAAGGGGAAGAACAGCACGGAGGAAGAGGCGATCAGGATAGCGCCTGCCAATATGCCGATCTGGTGGCTGCGATAATAAGCAGCCACTTCCGCAGCGGGCATGGATGGGGCCAGCGGCGGGAACATGTGCGCGACCGGCCATATGCCGACGAACATCATCGTACCGGCAATGGCGCCCATATAGGTGCATAGCTTCATCGTCATGCTCTTGGTCGTCATGCGGCCTCCCTCTGCCCTGTTTTGTTGTGCAGGCGGAAGATTGTGAAGCGAACGCGTCCAGGCCACCCGCCCATGGATAGGGTTCCTGTCGGCGATCCCGCCTGCACAAGGGTAATATTCTTGCCACGGCCACCGGCAAAGGCGGCGACAGAGGAGCAGCGGAGAGGGTGATGAGCGACATTGAGGCGAACAAGGCGGTGGCCCGCCGCTACATGCGGGCCGTGGAGGAGGGCGACGTCGAGACGATCGAGGCCCTTCAGCATCCCGATTGCCAGTGGTGGATATTGGGCCATGGCGACATGAGCCGGGCCGACTTCATCGCCAGCGTGAAAGGCGGACTGCTGAGTGCGCAGAAGCGAACGGCCGAGGTGGTCGGGATAACCGCCGAAGGGGACCGGGTGGCGGTGGAAGTCAGGGGCGAGATGGTCTTTCCGGACCGGGTCTATCGCAACGAATATCATAATCTGCTGATCATCCGGGACGGGCAGATCATTTCCGGCAAGGAATATATGGACACCCGCGCCGTGGCCGAGGCCTTTTCGGCGGGGGAGGGCGGGCAGTGACGCATGCCGCTCCGCTCAACAATTATGACGATGCGGCGGTCGGCCGGATCACCGCCTTTGTCGAGCAACTGACCGGCGGCAAGGTTGTCGGGCTTGAGCGCCTCGTCCGCTGGCGCCCCTCCTGGTTCGTCGACGTCGAAAGGGAGGGGACGGTCTGCCGCCTGCACCTGCGCGGCGACCGGGACGGCGACGTGTCCATCTTTCCCGACCTCAAGCGCGAGGCCGACGTCATCGCCCTGCTTCACAGCCAAGGACTGCCGGTGCCGGAGATTTACGGGTATCTTGCCGATCCGCCATGTATCGTGATGGAGGCGATCGAAGGGACGCGAGATTTTTCGGCGCTCGATGCCGCCACGAAAAGCGCCATCGGCCGCGTCTATATGCGGGCGGTTGCCGCGATGCACCGGTTGCCGGTCGAACCCTTTATGGCCGCCGGCGTGCATCGGCCCGAGGGCGCCGAGGCGATCGCGCTGGTCGGACTGGACGCCTATATGCCGCATTACCGGCGAACCAAGAGCCGGCCCGAGCCGTTGCTGGAATTCGTCATCGGCTGGCTTCGCCGTAATGTGCCGCGGCACCGCCAGCGCGCCAGCTTCATCCAGTTCGATTCGGGCCAATATCTGGTCGATCAGGGCGCGATGACCAAGCTCTACGATTTCGAATTTTCGATGATCGGCGATCCGCTGGTCGACATCGCCACCATGGGGATGCGCAACAGCTATGAGCCGTTGGGCGCACCGCTGCCGGAACTGGTGCGCTATTATGAGGAAGCGACGGGTGAGCCGGTCGATCATGACGCGGTGGTTTTCCACGTCCTGCAATTCTCCCTGCTCGGCACGATGCAGTTCACCGGGACTGTCGGCAAGCCATGTCCCGGCGATCCGCATTCGGTCTATCTCATGTTTGATCTTGCGCTGCGCCGCTCCATCCTGCTGGCGCTGTCGCAGCTGACCGGCGATGCGCTGCCCGGACTGCCGCCGCTGGAACAGCGCACGGGTGACAATGCGCCGCTGCTGGCCAAGCTGGCCGATACGCTCGGGGCGCTTCCGGTGACGGGGGAGGCGGCCGAATCGCATAAGGCGCAGGTTGCCGAACTGATCGAATGGGTGCAGCGCGCCGACGATCACGGGGCGGACATGGTCGCGCGCAATATTGCGGATGTGTCCGCGCTTCTTGGTCGCCGCTTCGACCGCTGGGCTGACGCCGCCGAGGCGCTGGAGGCCCATATCATCGAAGCGGGACCGGAGGAGGACGCCGCGCTCATCGCCCTGCTCGCGACGATCGAGGGGCGGCGGCTGCAACTGTTTGGGCCGACTGTGCTGGGCGAAGCGGCGCGCCATGTCGTCCTGCCGATGACGCGTCTGGACTGAAGGGCGGTCGCGCCCTTGCCGTCGGACAGGTCACGCCCCTGTCCTTCATGGCGATGCCAATATTGAGGACAGGAGCAGGATATGAGCGAAAAGATAGTGCTGGTGACGGGCGCGACGCGCGGGCTGGGGCGCGGCATGGCGCGGGGCCTGGCCTCGCGGGGCCATGTGGTGGCGGTCACCGGGCGCGACCGGGCGCAGCTTGCCGAGGTCGTGAAGGAGATTGAAAGGGCGGGCGGCAAGGGCATCGCGCTGGCATGCGATCACCATGACGATCGCGCCGTGGAAAGGGCGTTCGCGCAACTGGCCGAGTGGACGGATGGCAGGCTGGACCTGCTCGTCAACAATGCCGCCGCGGTTTACGGACCCGAACTGGTCGCGCCGGGCGGTTTCTGGGAAAAGCCGCTCAGGCTGGCGGACATGATCACCATCGGCCTGCGCTCCAGCTATGTCGCGGCCTATCATGCCGCGCCGATGATGGTGGCGGCCGGCAAGGGCCTGATCGCCAGCATTTCCTTCTATGGCGCGGTGTCCTATTTTCACGGGCCGGCCTATGGCGCGGCAAAGGCGGGGACGGACAAGATGACGGCCGACATGGCGGTCGATCTTGCGCCGCATGGCGTTTCCGCCGTCTCCTTCTGGCCGGGCTTCATTCTCACCGATGCGGTGAAGGCCATGCCGCCCGAAATGATGCCCGAAGACCTGCGCGCCGCCATGCCCCATTGGGAAACGCCGGAATTTTCCGGCCTTGTCCTCGACCGGCTCGCGCAAGACCCGGACCTTGCCTCCCTGTCGGGCCAGGCGCTGATCGGCGCGGAACTGGGGGAGCGCTACGGCATCCGGGATACGGACGGGAAGCAGCCCCTATCCTATCGGGCGACGATGGGCGCGCCGACGCCTTTCATGCCGTCCGTCCGGCAAGGTTGAGAGGACAGAAATCAGGAGAGGAAAGGCAAAAGCGATGATCGATGCCGTGCTGGTCGTGCTGACCAAAGCCGTTCCGGGCCGGGAGGCCGATATGGAGGATTGGTACAGCAACATCCATATTCGCGACGCGCTGCGTTTCCGGGGGTCGGTGACGGCGCAGCGCTTCCGGCTCGCCGTGGAGCAGCCCTGTCCGCCCGAAGGCTTTGACTGGCAGTATCTCGCCTTCTACGACGTATTCGACCCGGTTCGCTTCAGTCGTGAGCATCTGGACAATGCGCTGACATCGCGGATGCAGGTGTCGGACGCCATTGATGACAGCCTGCTCTATGACTTTCATTATTATCCGTTGCTCTTTCAGGACAATGATCCGGAGGTCGCGCATTGCGGCGGCGTCATCCTGGAGGAATTCAACCCGCTTGCGGGCAGCGATGACCGTTTCAGACGTTTCTATGCGGAAAGCTATTTTCGCGAGGCGGCCGCCCGACCCGGCGTCAAATCGGCCGCTTTCCTGACCTTTCGCACCTTTGGCCAGATGATCCCGATGACGCCCGACTATCGCTATGTCGCGATCTACAGGATCAACGATCCGGACGCTGCCCATCAAGCATGGAGAGGCGCGGACGCCCTGCTGGCGAACAGCGGCCTGCTCCGGCCCGAGGGGATACGCATCACGCGGTGGGACCGTGCGACACCCCGTCTCACCAAGGACGATGTCCAGCATCCGACCGCCGTCGGCCTGGCGGAAGAAGAACGCGCCCGGGCGCAAATGGGCGACCGGGTACGCACCGGCGGCACGGAAAAGCTGGCGATGAGCTGATCCGTCAGGCGGTCGGGGGGCGATCGACGATGGTGCGCATCCGGCGATAGGCCGGGCGCGCCGCCATCCGCTCGACATAGGCGGCGATGTTCGGATGTCCCTCCACGTCGACGGACATGAACAGCCGCGTGGTAGTGAAAGGAAAAGTCATCATGATGTCGGCTGCCGTGAACCGGTCGCCCGCCATATATGGTTTATGCGAAAGCCGGTCGTCGACAAGTGTCAGCAGGCGCGCCGCATGGGTCCGTCCCGCGACACGGGAGGGGTGATCCTGCGCGATGCCTGCGCGTTCGGCCATGATCTCGGTCACCAGCGCCGGCATCAGGGATGATTCGGCGAAATGGAACCAGAAAAGATAATCAGCATAGTCCGGATCGCCGGGATTGGCGCGGAGCGTGCCCTTCCCTTGCGTCGTGGCGAGATATTCCATGACCGCCCCGCTCTCGGCGATCCGACGCCCATCGGCCTCGATCACGGGTGAAGAACCCAGCGGATGCAATGCCTTATAGGCGGGCTCCGCCGCGAGCGTTTCCAGCCGCGCATAGAAGCGGATGTCATAGGGCAACTCCACTTCCTCCATCAGCCAAACCGCGCGTTCGGAGCGGGACCCGTTAAGTTGAAAGATGGTGATGCTCATGAAGGGCTCTCCGCTTGAGGGGCGCCATAGATGCGCCGCTTATCAATTCCGCCAAACCTATCTTTATCTAGGTATCGCGGAGCGTCCGCCGTGGCAGCGTCCCGCTGCGGCGGAAGCCCAGCGGTCCCGCATCCATGAGAGACAGGAGAGAAGATGCCCATGACGGATTTATCGGGACGCGTCGCTATCGTCACCGGATCGGGCGCCAATATCGGGGAAGCCTGCGCACGAGCCCTGGCAAAGGCCGGCGCGGCAGTTATCCTGGCGGATATCGCGGTCGAGCGGGCAGAGGTCGTCGCCCGATCTATCCAGGCTTCGGGCGGACAGGCGACGGGGATGTTCCTCGATCTTGCGCAAGAGGACAGTATCACGGCGCTGGTCGAAGATGTGATGCGGCAGCACCAGCGCATCGACATCCTTCACAACAATGCCGCCGATACGCGGCTGGAGCAGATGGCGGCAGATGGCTCGCTTCTCGATCTCGATGCCGCGACCTGGGATCGCGCCTTCCACATCAATGCCAGGGGCACGATGCTGATGATCAAGGCGGTCGCTCCGCACATGATTTCAGGCGGCGGCGGTTCCATCATCAACACTTCGACGGGTGTGGCATTGACCGGCGACATCAACAATCCTTCCTATTCCGCGTCCAAGGCGGCTGTGAACGCCCTGACCCGCAATGCCGCCGTGCAGTTCGGCCGGTTCAATATCCGGGTCAATGCGGTCGCGCCGGGCCTCGTGCTCTCCCCCCTTGCCCGGGAGATGATGACCGCCGATCAGATCGCCATGGTCCAGCGGCATGTCCTTCTGCCGCGCGAGAGCGTGCCGGAGGATATTGCCGGCGCGGTGCTGTTCCTGGCATCGGATGGCGCGGCCTTCATCACCGGGCAGGTGATCGGGGTAGACGGCGGTATCGTTAACCACACGCCCTATGTCGCAGATATGCTGGAAAGCATGAACCGGGCGCACTGACCGGAAAGAGGGCGGGATGGGCATATTCACGCATGTCTGCCTTGGCAGCAACGATCTGGGACGGTCCGCCCGTTTCTACGATGCGGTGCTTGCGCCGTTGGGGATCGTCAATCTTGGCCCGTTTCTGGATCAGGGCATCGGCTATGGGAGACGGGTGCCCGAATTGCTTATCCTGCGCCCGCTCCACGGTCGGGCGACATGCGCCAACGGTGCGACTTTGGGATTGAAGGCGCCGGATCGCCGCGCGGTCGATCATTTTCATCGCGCGGGTCTGGCCGCGGGCGGCAAGGATGCCGGGCCGCCCGGTCCGCGCGGAGCGGTGCCCCATGCCTATGGCGCCTATCTGCTGGACCCCGATGACAACAAGATCTGCGCCTACTGCTTCGACCCGCCATAGGCGCACAGCTATCGATAGTCGGGCGCCCGGCGCTCATCAGGGAAACAGGAGGATATGGAATGGTGGGATCATTGGAGGGGCGCGTGGCGATCGTGACGGGCGCGGCGCAGGGCATCGGACGGGAGGTGGCGACAGTGCTGTCGGAGCGCGGCGCGACCGTGATTCTGGCGGACATATTGGCAGATCGGGTGGAGGCGGCGGCGGATTCGCTGCGCGGCAAGGGTCTTCGTGCCGAGGCGGAGACGTTCGACCTGACCGATGAGGACAGCGTCTGCGCTGCGGTCGCGCGGATCGCTGGCCGGCACGGGCGGATCGACATCATCCACAATAACGCCGCCTATCAGACGATCGAGCAGCGCGCCCTCGACCGCGATGTCGTCCATCTCGACACCGGCGCCTGGGACAAGGCCTTTGCCGTCAATGCGCGGGGGCCTATGCTGCTGTGCAAACATGCGCTGCCGGCCATGATCGCGGGGGGCGGTGGTTCGCTCATCCATTCCGCATCCGGTTTCGGCCTGCTGGGTGAAATGACGCTGACGGCCTATGGCGCGTCCAAGGCGGCGCTTATTAATCTCAGCCGCTTTCTCGCGACCCAATATGGCAAGCAGGGAATCCGGTCCAATGTGATCGCCATCGGCTTCGTCCTCAGTGATACGGCCGTCGAAACCACACCGCAGGCGGTCAAGGACGTACTGCGCGACCATCATCTCAATCCCGACCTCGGCAGCCCTCGCGATATCGCCCATGTCGTTGCCTTTCTGGCCTCGGACGAGTCCCGCTTCATCAACGGCGCGATGATCCCGGTGGACGGCGGCTTTACCGCGCATCAGCCCACAATGGTCGATTTCCAACGCCTGTTCGAGGCATCGGGGAGCAATCAGTTGTAGCCGACCAGCGCGCCGTCATAGCAGCGCGTCGACAAGCTTCGCGGTTTCGAGATCTTCATAGGCGGTGGTCAGCCGCAGATGATTCATGACGTTGATCTCCCAGCCATAATTGACGACGGGCGTCGTCAGCCAGCCGATATAGACGCCCCATATCAGGGTCCGCCGATATTCTTCCCAGGCACTGTCGAAGGCGGGAGGGCGCGCCACGCCTTCCTGTCCCAGGCGGTCCAGATAATAGCCCAGAAGATCGCGCTCATGCGCCCGCCGGTCCGCGATGGAAAGGCCGGTGGTCACGATATAGTTGACGTCGTGCATCGCGTAACCGCGCACCATGAGCTGCCAGTCGAGCAGGCCCGCTGTTCCGTCGGGCAGGCGGTAGCTGTTGCCGAGATGAGTGTCGCCATGCAGCAGCGTCTGGGGCAGGGTCGATTGATGCCGCTGGACCGCCTGCACGCCGGCAAGCAGCCGGTCCGGCGTCGTGCGCAGCCGCTGCACCATCTCCCGTTTGAAATTTTCGGTCTCGACCTCATGCGCGATATAGGCGGGCGCCAGTTCATTCATCATCGTTGCGACCGCGCCTTCGACATGCGTTTCGACCCAGGCCAGATCCGCGCTGAAGCGGGGCGACTCCCAGAAGCGGGCGTGCAGCCGGGCCAGTTGATCCAGCAGGGAGCGCACATCATCCGGCCCGGTCCGCACGGTCGTATTCGGGAAGGTCGCGCCCCGCACGCTCAGCTCTTCGAGCAACAGGCCGAAATGCGTGGTGGACGGATTGAAGTCGCCACCGAAACAGCGCGGCGCTTCCATCGCGAGTTCCGGCCGGATTCCCCGGTAGAAGGCCACTTCATTGGCGTAGAAGGGCGCCATGATCTCATCGACCGCCCGGGTCAGCTTGAGCACCAGGCGGTTGGGCAGGTCAGGGGGTGTGTCATCGGTATAATCGACCTCGATCGACACGCGCCCGGCGGTCGACACCATCTGCTCGCCATAGGTCTTGGCATCGATGATGCGCAGGCCGACGGCGGTTGCGCCCGCTACGGTCGTGGCCAGCAGCTGGTTGATATAATCGACGGTGATCCCGTCCGTGGATGTGGGATGTTTCAAGGCCATAAGGATACTCATCGGAACAGAGGGCGGTTCAGCTTGCCGAGGGCGTGACAACAGCGACCCTATCCAATTGCAGGTTCCTTGATCGACGACGTGGCCAGTCTGACCGAAACGGAGCCTGCGGGCTTTTGGTACAGGAGAGAGCTATGCGTGAAGCTGCGTTGGAACTGCTCAACCGGACGATGGACGAGCAGTTGAAGCGATCCGAGCATCCCAGCGATTTTCCGGCCCTTCCCCCGATTCCCGCCGGCCGGTACACCGACCCGCGTTTCGAGGCGCTGGAAAAAGACGGGCTTTGGAATCGGACCTGGCTGCTGGCCGGCATTGCGTCCGACCTGCCGGAGCCGGGTTCCTATCGTCTGTTCCAGCATCTGGACCGCTCGGTCATTCTCTCGCACGGCAAGGATGGCCGGATACGGGCGTTCCATAATGCCTGCCGTCACCGGGGGTCGCCGCTTCTGCTCGAACCGCAGGGGCGGGCCATGCGCTTTATCTGCCCCTATCATGCCTGGGGTTACGATCTGGAAGGAACACTCAAATCGGTGCCAAGCCAGCATGATTTCGCCTGTCTCAACAAGGCGGAGAACGGCCTGATCGAAGTGCGATGCGACACCTATCGCGGTTTCATCTTCATCAATTTCGATGATGACGCGGAACCGTTACAGGAGTTTCTGGGTGAATTCGTCGCGCTGACCGAAGGATATCCGCTGGATCGAATGGTGGTGAAGGATCATTTCTTCATCGAAATGGCGTGCAACTGGAAAATCGCCTATCATAATTTCCTTGAGATCTATCACGTCAATACGGTTCATCCTAAAACACTGGCACCGCATCTGGATTCCCGCAGTTTCGTGATTGCCCTCTATGAAGGCGGTCATATGCGGTTCGGCACGCGCAAAAAGGGCGGGGAGTCGCTGTTCAAGACCCCGCCGATCAAACCGGACGACATCGCGCCGGTTTTTCTGGAAAATACGGTTGCGCTGCCGACCTTCCCCAACACGTTTTTCTCGCTCGATCCGGTGGGGTTCAACCTGCAATGCTTCTGGCCGGTGGGTTCCGATCGGTCGATCATGGAAGTGCGTCAGATGGGGTGGGCAACCGAGAGTGAGGATGACAGGCTTTATTGGCAGGGCATGCGCGAGGCGACCGAACATATCCTGTCCGAAGATCTGTGCCTGTTCGAAAATATCCAGCAATCGCTGAGGAACGGGACGATCCCGTCAATCTGGGCGGGCTATCAGGAGCGCGCGCTTTACTGGTTCGAGGAAGAAATCGATCGGCGCATCGGGCCGGACCGGGTGCCCGCCGACTTGCGTGTCCAGCCGCGCATCGCGTCCTTCATGGCGCCGCGCAGCGCATGATCGCGCCGGTCGAGGCGGGGCGGCGGCGTTAGAATCGATGGCCCCCAGCCGCGGCCCGTGCGCGGCAGGGGGCCATGACCGTCATTCGCCCAGCAGTTTCCAGCTGCCCAGATCCTCGCCCGCGGCGAAGAACCGCTCGTTCATCGGCAGGCCGTTCTGGCCCCAATGGTCCATGTTCGCCACCCAGGCCTGAATACCGTACATCACCCAGCGCGGTACCTGTTCATTCCAGATGGTGTCGAGATCGATGACGTTGGTCGCGCCTTCCCTGATCAGGCAGTCGCGATAATGGGCGATCAGGTCGCGATGATTTTGGCGGCGCTCCTCGATCGTCAGCGATCCGACGGTGAAATAGGTGAGGTCGCGCCATGGCCGCCCGCGCCGGCCCAATTGCCAGTCGACCCACATGCGCTCGCCATTGGGCAGGATATAGGTGTTGCCCTGATGGCAGTCGCCCAGGATGATGCAATAGGGGGCATCGAAGGCGCGTTCGAATTCCACCAGCCGGTCATTGGCGCGCTCGACCCGGCGTGCGTCGTCCAGATAATGTCTGGGCGCGATGGCGCGGAAATTGGGGTCTTTCAGATTCTCGCCGATCCAGTGCCACATGATGCGAACCTGATTATAATCGACCGGAACCGCCATGGATGTCGGCAGCCAGGGCGCCGCTTGAGGGGTGATCAATGGGCTGTCCCACAGACCCGCATGCAGTTTTGCTAGATCCGCCAGCGCGGTCGCGACCCCTTCGACACCGGCATGCTGGGTCGAATGGCCGAACTTCCCGCCCCGATCGGTGAGATCCTCCAGCACGATGACGCCCTGCGCCGACCCGTCGTCATCCCAGTCGGCATAATAGCAGCTGGCCGTGTTGGCGGTGAGTTTGTCCGTCAGGAAATGATAGAAGCGCGCTTCAAGCGCATGGATGTCGACATCATCGAACATGCCCGACCAGTTCGACTTGATGCACAGATTGCGCGGCAATCCGGCGGCCTGCCCGGCCTCGTTCCAGTCCACGGCAACGCGCAATTTCGTGGTGTGGCTGTCGAACAGTTGCACGACCTCCATCGATTGCGCGACGACTCCCGGATATTTGTTGGCCAGCAACGATCCCAGCCACGCGGCGTCCGGCGTGAACCGGCCGCGGGGCAGGGCGGCGGCGCGGGCGGGATAGGGACGGGGGACAAGATGCCGGTCGATGACGGCAACGGGGGCGACGGCAGGCTCGCTCATGCAATGTCCTCTCTCTTGGGGACCGTGCCGCAGCTCTGCATCGATGCAGTCATCCGGCATGATCCTGGTGCAGAGGCGATTTTGGTCGCCCGAACGGAAATCGAGCCTGCCGGGCGGTAGGTCGATTGGAGCCGCCGTTGCGTGGGGGCGTCAGCCTTGCATCGCGCCGAAACAGGTCCGCAATTCTTCGACGAAAAGCGCCGGCTGCTCGAAGGCCGCGAAATGGCCGCCGGCATCCAGTTCGTTCCAGTGAATCAGACGCGGGTAGCTGCGTTCCGCCCAGCGACGCGATGGACGGAAGATTTCCTGCGCAAAGATGCTCACGCCCACCGGAAGGTCCAGTTTTCGGGCCTGAAACGCACTGGCGCTTTCCCAATAAAGCCGCGCCGATGAGGCGCCGCTGTTGGTGAACCAGTAGAGGCTGATCACGTCCAGCATTTCGTCCTGCGTCAGGGCATCCTCCGGCACACCCTGATTGTCGGTCCACGCCTGGAACTTCTCGTAGATCCAGGCGGCCTGCGCGACGGGTGAATCGGCAAGGCCATAGCCGATCGTCTGCGGGCGGGTGCCCTGCAATTTGGCGTAGCCGGAATCATGATCCTGATAATATTGCATCCGCTCGACCGTTTTGGCCTCGGCGGGGGTCAGATCGGCAAAGTCGCTTTCCACCGGAAAGACGAGCGGCATGTTGAGATGGACGCCGATGCATCCCGGCGGCGCCGCCATGGCGATGGCGGTCGTGACCGCCGCGCCCCAGTCGCCGCCCTGCGCGACGAAGCGGTCATAGCCCAGCCGGCGCATGAGCTGAATCCAGCCATCCGCGATTGTCTCGACGCCCCAGCCGGTGGCCATTGGTTTATCCGAAAAGCCGTAGCCGGGCAGGGAGGGTATGACGACATGGAAGGCCGGGGCATCCGGCGCGCCATGGGCGGCGGGATCGGTCAGTGGTCCGATCACCTTCAGAAACTCCAGCACCGATCCCGGCCAGCCATGGGTCAGGATCAGCGGCAGCGCATCCGGCCGGGGGCTGCGCACATGGATGAAATGGATCGAAAGACCGTCTATCGGGGTGGTGAACTGGGGCAGGGCATTGAGCGTCCTTTCGCACCGCCGCCAGTCATAGCCCTCCGCCCAATAGGCGCACAGATCGCGCAGCGCCGCGAGCGGCACCCCCTGGCTCCAGTCGCTGACCGTCTGCGTCTCGGGCCAGCGGGTGCGGCGTAATCTTTGGCGCAGATCGTCCAGAGCCTCCTGTGGAACATTGGCGCGGAAGGCGGTGATGGCGGCGGTCATCCGATCACCCCCCTCGTCAAAACTGGATGCCGAGCGCCGCGACGGTGCCCAGATCCTCGCCCGCCACGAAGATGCGCTCGACGATATGCGTGCCCTTCTGGCCCCATTCGTCCATGTTCGCGATCCACGCCTGCATCGCATAGGGCGGCCAGCGGCGATAATATTCCCACAGCGTGTCGTCGTCCGGCACGCCGAGCGCCCCCGTTTCGACCAGGCAGCGGCGATAGTGGCGCAGCAATTCCCGGTCATGGGCGCGCCGTTCCTCGATCGTGAGGGCGCCCAGCACGAAATAGGTGAAGTCGCGGATCGGCCGTCCCTTGCGGACGAGCTGCCAGTCGAGCCAAACGCGCTCGCCATCGGGGCGGACATAGCTGTTGCCCTGATGGCTGTCGCCATGGACGAGGCACCATGGCCCCTGTTCCTTGGTCCGCGCGAAATCGATCAGGGCGTTGTAGACGTGATGCAGGCGGGAGAGATCGCCCTTGATCCAGCCCGGCAGGAAGGCCTGATAGTCAGGCTTGGCATGGTTCTGCTCGGCAAAGCCGTACATCATGGTCAGTTGCTGCGTGTCCACCGGCGTCGCCATGGAGACGGGCAGCCAGTCAGCCGCGTGAAGGACGGGGCTGTCCCAGAAGGCGCCATGAATGCGGGCGAGGCTGGCGACCGCGTGCGCCGCTTCCTCCACGCCCATATGGTCGGTGCTGATGCCGAAATGGCCGCCCTCAATGGACAGATCCTCCATCACGACCAGTCCCTGACCGCTGTCGGGGCGCGGGTCCCATGCCTCGAAATAGGATCGCGGGGCGGGGAAGGCGACGTGGCGGCGAAAATCCTCATAGAAACGGGCTTCGAGGCGGCAGATGCCCTGACTGTCGAACTGCGCCCAATTGGCCTTGAGGCAGACATTTTCGGGAATGCCCGCCGCCTTGCCGACATCGTTGAGGGTCAGTCTCACCTGATATTTGGTGGTGTGGCTGTTGCGGAGGAACACCTCCTCCATCCCCTCGACCACGATGCCGGGATAGCGCGGCTGCATGATCTGCGTCAGCCATTGCGCTGTCACATCGTCCAGATGGGCGGGAATGCCGACCGGATTGGGCATGCTCGACATGCGGGAAGTTCCTTATCTGATTTTCTTGAGTTCGCGCAGCGCCCGGTTGGCCGCGATCCGCCCGGCAATGCCCGATACGCCGCCGCCCGGATGCGCGCCCGCGCCACCGATCAGGAAGCCGGGGAAAGGCGGCTTGGGGCCGCCAAAGCCGGTGGCAGGGCGATGGACGCCCGAGCGCAGCGCGCCGAAGTCGATATGGGTCACGCAGCCATTGGTGACGTTGAGGCGCGTTTCGCGTTCCCGCGCGGTCTCGACGAAGCGGCCGACCTCCGTGTCCAGACCGTCGTAAAATTCACCCAGATGGCTGATGACAGAGGCCATGGTCCTGTCCTTGAGCGTGGGCGACCAGCCTTCCCGCGCATCCACGGCCACGCCCGGCAGGTAGACATAGGCGAGCGAGCCGCCGGGAGGCGCCTGCGTCGGATCGGAATTGGACAGCGGGCTGAGCGACATGGCATGCCGGTCGGGAATGTCGCCGCGCCGCGCCATGGCGAAGGATTGGCGCACTTCCTCCGGTGTGCCGATCAGGCCGACCGCCTTGTTGAGATCGGCGTCATCATGGCGCAGGTCCTGATGCTTCTTGAGGCTGAGCGGACCCGACATGGCGATGTTGGCGAGGAAGGGCGCGGCGTTCGACCGGTTCGCCGGGGCATGTTCGATCCGCTGTGTCAGCGCACGCGGCACGCCGCCGGGCGTCGTGAGGCGCATGGCCGTGCGGGGATCGCAGGTCGCGATCACCATTTTGGCGCGGATGACCCGACCGTCCTCCAGCCGCACGCCCTTTGCCGCGCCGTCATCGACGATGATCTCGGCGACGGGCGCATTGAGTTCGATCGTCGCGCCCGAAGCCTCGATGCTGCGCGCGAGCGCGTCGGAGAAGGATTGCAGGCTCCCGATCGGCTTGCCGGTGCCATATTTATGGGTGACGGCGAAGATCATATAGGCGGCGGCATTGCCGTCATCGTCGACGGGGCCAGCCCCTGCCGCGATGCCGAGCAGCAGGGCGATCGTTGCCGGATGCTCGAACCGCTCGCACGCGATCTGGTCGGCCGTCGCCTTCGACATGGCGATCAGCTCGTCCTTCAACCGGACATTGCGGACCGCGCTGCCGATCATCTTGGAGAGATTTCTGACGTCCGGCCGCCCCGGCTCGGCCATCATGAGCGGAAAGCCAATGTCCATCATGACGTTCAGTGTCTTCATGAACTCCAGATAGGCCTTGCCGTCATTGCGGTTGATGCGCGTAATATCCTCGGCCGTGCGATGATAGTCGTAGAAAAGCGCGATGGAGCTGCCGTCGGGATGGAGATAGGCGTAGGTCGGATCGGGATCGACAGTGCGCAGGCCGTATTTGTGCAGGTCGAAGTCCTCAATGATGCCGGATTTGCGCGCGAACAGCAGTTCGACGGCGCAGGGCGTCACCATATGCTCCGGAGCTTCGGGAATCATATAGCCCGAACTGGTCATGCCGCCGACCTTGGCCAGGCGCTCGACCACGACGACCTTCTTGCCTGCCTTCGCCAGATATCCGGCGGCGGCCATGCCATTATGCCCTGCGCCGATGACGACGACGTCGACCTGATCCGTCATTTCCTGTTCCCCTTCTTCGTGCCCGGTCAGCCCTTCGCGGCGGCGGTATAGGCCTTGCCCCATTCGGCCAGCGCAACGAGGCGGGTCTTGCGATCGGCCTGGATCTGCGGGATTTTCCCCTCATCCGGACCATCGGGCACGATCACCAGCGGTTCCTTGCCGAGGCTGGCGAGGGCAAGAGCGCAGACCTCGGCGGGATCATAGGCAATGGAATAATCCATCCCCAGCCCCTCGGTGGCGCGGCGCAGGGTCGGCGTGTCCATGATCGGCGCGGCCATGCCGACGATGTCGACATTCTGCCCGTCCAGTTCCGCCCAGAGCGATTCGACGAAATTGAGTTCGAAAGCCTTGGTTGCGGAATACATGACAAGCCAGGGCTGCCCGCCAAGGCCCGCGCCGGATGACATGACGACGAGGCCGCCCTTGCCGCGCTTCAGGAAGCGATTGCCAAAACCATGGACCGCCTCCAGCACATTGGCGGCGTTCATCGTCAGCAGCCGCAACGAGCGATCGACCGGTGCGCCCAGGAAGCTGTTGCCCGCGCCGTCGGCGCCGGCATTGGAAATATAGAGGCCGATGTCGAGATCGGCGGTCGCCTCGACCAGTCGGCTGCCCATGCCCTGTTCGGTGAGGTCGGCGGTGATGGCCCGATATTCGATGCCATGTTCGGCCGCCAGCCGTTGGCCCAGCGCATCGAGCGCCTCCTGCCGGCGTGAGACGAGTACCAGATGGATGCCCATGGCGGCGAGCTGTTCCGCATAGCAGGCGCCGGTCCCTTCGGAAGCGCCGGCGATGACGGCCCAGGGACCGTATTTTTCGGCGAAAGCGGCGCGGTCGAAGGGCGGAAGGTCGATTTTACGCATCGCGTGCAAGTCCTCTCTTGGTGCCGGCCTTATCGGCGCTGTCGGCGATTGCGCGGACCCTAGAAGAGGAGCGCCCCGCGACAGCCTATCGGGAGGCAGGGCCGCATCAAATCGGAATGAAACGGCCCATGGGGAGGCACATGGCAAAAGAATGTCGGAGGGGTGCTTGTCGTATAATGACAAAAACGTCATTAAATGAAAATGCTAATGAGAGGAGGTGATTCGGATGCGATCTGAAGCAGTGGAAAAGCGCATGGCGGACAAGCGGCCTGTGGCCTTCGTCGCTGATCCCGTGGGCATCGCCGCATCGCTGCGGTCCTTGCTGGAGGACCATGCCGCCGCCTGCGAACGCGAGCGGCGGATCGTTCCGCCGGTGATGGCGGCGTTGCGCGCGTCCGGCCTGTTCCATATCACGGCGCCCCAGCGCGCGGGCGGCCCCGGACACAGGCTGACCACCCATATCGAGACCGTGGTCGAACTGGCCAAAGGCTGCGTCGGCACCGCCTGGGCCTATGGTCTTTTGTCGGGGATCACCGGGACCGCGCTCGCACTGCCGCCGACCATGACTGGGCGGCTGTTCCGAACCGGCGAGGAACTGTTTTGCAGCGCCTCCGCGCCTTCTGGCAAAGCGGTCGCGGTGCCGGGCGGCTATCGCGTTTCGGGGCGGTGGGGCTATGGATCGGGATGCCTGCATGCCGACTGGGCGCTGAACGGCGTCATGATCGATACGGATCGGGGCGCCGAACAGGCTCTGGCGTTTCTGGACCTGCGCGATGCGGCCTGTTCGATCGAGGACAACTGGCATGTCGCGGGCATGGCCGGCTCCGGCAGCAACATGATTGTCGCGCAGGATTTGTTCGTGCCGGAGGAACTGATCCTCTGGTCGTCGCGCAGGCCGCCCGCCGAGGCGATCCTGGCGATGGAGGGGCTGGAGCCGCGCGACCGCTGGCCAATGGAGCCGCTATTTCCCCTCGGCGTGCTCGCGCCGATGCTGGGCGCGGCGACGGCGCTGCTCGAAGGTGTGGTGCAGGCGATGCCCAAGCGGCAGGTGGTGGGCTGGACCTATGCCGGGCAGAGCGGTTCGGAGGCGTTGGTCGGCATGACCGGCCGCGCGGCGATGGAGATCGATTCGGCCTGGCTGCATGTGCGCCGGGCCGCCGGGATGCTGGACGAAACCGCGCAACGCCGCGTGCTCACGGGCTTTGACAAGGCGCAGCTCCAGGCCGATTGCGGCTATGCGATGGAATTGCTGCGCGCGGCGGGCAACCGGCTGATGGATGTCGCCGGGCCGGGCGCCTTCGCCCTTTCCAGCCCCTTGCAGCGGATGTGGCGCGACCTGAGCGTCGGCACCCGCCACAATGCACTGAACGGTCAGCTTTCGCTGGAGCTTTACGGCCGGGCGATCACGGGCCTTCCGTCCAATATCGCCCTGCTGCCCGACATCACGCCGGCCCCGGTCTGGGCGGAACCGAAATGACAGGAGGACATATCATGGCACAACCGACCGCGCAGGAGATGGCGACATTCCTGAAGACGCAGGCCGACCTGTTCAGCGAGGGCCGTATTGACGATTTCATTGCGGCGTTCCGCGCGATCGCGCCGGGCGGCTTCAAGGTGCAGGACCCGGCCACCGGCCCGGTGCAGGAAGGCTGGGACAAGCTGGAGGCGCTGTGCGGGCAATATGTCGGATGGAAGCTGATCGTCGAGGATGTGAAGGTGAGCGGCAACGAAGCGGTCATCTATGTCCGCAATGAAGGCGACTATAACGGGCATCCTGTCAGCGTGCACAGCATCGAACATTATATATTCGGCGAGGATGGCAGCCTGCTTGCGCGCTATTTCCACCCGATGCAATAGGGAGGCGATGACCAACGCCGTGCCTGCTTCCCCCACTGTCGATCCGCGCACGGCGGCGGCGGCAATCAGGCGTGCACGGATGCGTGAGCGGTTGCTGGACGCCGTGCTCGACCTGTATCAGCCGGGGCAGGGCAGCGGCAGTCTGGTGATCGACGACGTGATCCGCGCCGCGGACGTGTCGCGCGGCAGTTTCTACAAATATTTCGACTCCCTTGACGCTGCGGTGAATGAACTGGGCGAGCGGATGACGGCGGACCTGATCGCCGATTTCCGCAGGCTGTTCGACGATGTGACGGACCCGCTGGTCCGGGCGGTCGGCGGCGCGGCCATGGCGATGGCGCGGGGATGGCATGATCCGCGCTGGGGCGGTTTTACCTGCCGCGTCGACTATGTCGATTATTTCGCGCGGGCGAGCATGTTCGACCTGCTGGTGCGCGACGCGCTGGATGCCGCGCGGAATGGCGGGCAGATGACGTTCCGGTCGCTCGACGTGGCGGTGGATCTGATCGTCGGCATGACGATCGAGGCGCGGCGGCGCCTGATGCTCCGATCGGTCGAGCCACGCGCCTATATTGACGAGATGATTGAACGCACCTTCGCCGGGCTTCGGGCGGACCCTGCCGCCATCGAAGCGGCAAGCGTGCGGGCATGGGATGTGATGATACAGGCCGCGCCCGGCCTTGGCTGGTGGCGAAGTGGGGAGGGGCTGGGCTGACCGACGGACCCCGAATGCAATCGGAGAGGAATTGGCTCCAGGAGTGGCCGATGCCCTAGAGCCGGGTCCAGCAAGGCGTCCCGGCCTTGTCCAGCGGACCGCAACTGGCCACGCGCGTCGCGCCGTTGGAAGCGATCAGGATCAGCCAGTCGCCGCTATCCTCGCACCGCAGCGCCCAGGCGGCATTGGGACCGATATCGCCCCTGAACAGAGCCTTGGACGTGCGCGTGCATGTCTGTCCCGCATCATGCATGAGCTTGGCGAAGGCCGCGCTCCGGCCGGTCGCACTCTGGGTTTCGATGGCGTTGCTGTAGATGTTGCGGCTGCTGCCCTGCCGCGTCATTTCGGCATAGCCGATCCGGACGAGCAATATGACCGCGATCATTGCTGTGGGCAGCAGCGTCCACAGCATCGCGCGACGAATGTTACCGCCGGCATGGCCGCATGCGCGGCACCACCCTCCATAACCTTCCTGCGGCGTTTTGCATCTGGGACATTTCATCATGCCGCTCTACAGGCGCCCGGCCCAACGACACCCTATCCTTGGAGAGGAACGGACCGCTCTGCGCTGCTCCATTCTATAGAATATGGAATCGCAGGACATATATTCCGAACCCTATTGGGGTTTGACCCCGGATTGGCGCGATTCGGCCGAGCCGTTACAGTCCCCGGCGACGCGGCGTCAGGCCGTGGCGGCCGTGCTGCGGTCAAGGATCGTGTCCGGCGCCATTCCGCCCGGCGCTCTGCTGCGGGAAACGGCGCTGGCGCAGGATCTGAATGTGAGCGCGACACCCATTCGGGAGGCGCTGGGCACGCTGGCCTCGGAGGGGCTGGTCGAGGTCGAAACGCACCGGCTGAAGCGGGCGACACCGATCGACCCTGACGTGACCCGGGACCTGATCCGCGTGCAGGCCGAACTGTGGCGGCTGGGTTATGGCTGGGGCATGCCCCGTATCGGCGCGGCGGAGATCGTAGCACTGGAGCGGGCGATCGCGCGCTATCGGGCGGCAGTGGAGAGCGGCGAATATATGGCCGCGGTCATGGCCAGCCTCGATTTCCATACCATTTTCATCAAGGCCTCGGAGAGCCGCGAACTGTTGCGCTCGACGCTGGACCGGCGCGGGCTGATCGCCCGCTTCATTTTCCTGCACGGCATTGCAACTCTGAGCGAAAGCGGTCTGCGCCACCATGAGGCAATATTGCAGGCGTTCCTGGAGGGTGATCGGGACGGCGTGCTGGCCTGCCTCGACCGGATGGCGGCGCGTCTGATCGCCCTATGTGATAGCGAAGCCGTGCCGGGCGACGATCAAGATCAACACCAAAAGGACTGACAATGGATTTCGAACTGCCCGAAGAATATCGTTCCTTCCGCGACATGGTGCGCCGCTGGGTGGACAAGGAAGTGCCCAAGGACTGGGCGCGCGCACTGGAGAAGGACGAGCATCACTATCCCTTCGCCCTTTGGGACAAGTTCACCGAAGCGGGTTTCCACGGCGTCGGCATATCGGAAGACTATGGCGGGCAGGGCGGCGACGTCGTCATGCAGATGCTACTGGCGCGGGAACTGGCCCGGTCGCTGGGCGGGCTGGCGTGGATATGGGGCATCACCAGCTTCGCCGGGTCCAAATCCATCGGGCTTTATGGGTCGGCCGAACAGAAAGCGAAATATCTGCCACTGATCGCGACAGGCCAGTTGAAGGCCGCAATCGCCTTTACCGAGCCGGGCGGCGGCACGGACCTGCTGGGCGCGATGGCCACCACCGCGGATCGGGTCGATGGCGGGTGGAAGCTCAATGGCGAGAAGATCTGGTCTTCCTCCGCGCATGTCGCCGACTATCTGCTGGTGATTGCGCGCAGCGACAGGACCGTCGAGAAGAAGCATCAGGGCCTGACCCTCTTCTGGGTGCCGACAAATACGCAGGGCGTGAAGATCACGCCGCTGGCCAAGCTTGGCATGCGATCGATGGGCAGCTGCTCCGTTCATTTCGAGGATGCGTTCGTCGCGGACGAGCATGTTCTGGGTGAAGCGGACAAGGCCTGGTACATGCTGCTGCCCACGCTCAACAATGAGCGCATCATGGTAGGCGCCTTCTGCCTGGGCGTCATCGACGGCGTGCTGGAAGACGCGCTCGACTATATGAAGCAGCGCAAGGCCTTTGGCGGGATCATCGGCCGGTTCCAGAGCTTGCAACATTATATCGCCGACATCGCGACCATGCAGAAGACGACCGAACTGATGCTGCATTACTGCGCCGACAAGCAGAGCCGGGGCGAGAATGTCGGCGTCGAGGCCAATATGCTCAAGCTCATGGCGTCCGAAAACGCCAATGCCGCAGCCGATATGGGCATCCAGATATTGGGCGGCATGGGCTATTCGGCGGAAACCGACATGCAGCGCTACTGGCGCGACAGCCGCCTGTGGCGCATTGGCCCCATCACCAACGAAATGGTGCGCAATGGCATTGCGGAGAGCCTCGGCCTGCCGCGATCCTTCTGAAAGACAGGTGCCTGGCGGGTGGACGGTGTCCCAATGTCCACCCGAAATTCCCGGCAAAAAATATAAGGAGAGTAAGTGCGATGATGTTTCCGGAGCAGCCGATTCCCGATCATGTGCCGCCCGAGCTGGTGAGCAAGGATTTTCCCTTCATCTTCGGCATGACGACGGCAAAGGACCCGTTCGACGATCTGGCGATGCAGGTGCATGAGGGGCCTGACATCATCTATGCCGCCCACGCCTATCCCGGCGGAACCGGCGCCTGGGTGCCGCGGCGCATGGCGCATCTGCGCGAAATTTATCTCGACACCGATCATTTTTCCTCGACCGACTTTTCGCCTTTCTCCAAGCTGGTGGGGGGCAACTGGATCAATTCCCCAGCGGAGCTCGATCCGCCCGCCCATGGCCCCTTTCGCCAGATGGTCAATCCTGCCTTCACGCCCAAGGCGATGGCGGCGCTGGAAGACAAGATCCGGCACTATGCGGTGGAATATATCGACGCCTTCGCCCTACGCGGCCAGTGCGAATTCATGAGCGAATTCGCCTTTGAATTTCCGATCAAGGTGTTCATGGAACTGATGGGCCTGCCGCACGACCGGGTGAGCGAGTTCATGGAGTGGGAAATGAACCTGCTCCACAATCACGACCTGTCCAAGATTGCCGAGGCGACGCGCAGCGTGCTTGCCTATCTGGGTGGGGAGATAGAGGACAGGCGAGCCAACCCACGCAATGACCTCATCACCTTCGGTGTGCAGGGGCGGATCGATGGCCGGGCGCTGACCGACGATGAACTGCTGGGCTTCATGTTCAATCTGTTCATTGGCGGGCTGGATACGGTTTCGACCAATATGGGCCTGCAATTCCGGCATCTGGGCAGCCATGCGGAGGATCAGGCCTATCTGCGCTCCAATCCGTCGGAAATCCCGCACGCCATAGACGAGCTGATGCGGGCCTATGGTGCGGTCACCACCTTCAGAACATGCAAGAAGGAGACGGAAGTGGCGGGCATCCGCTTCATGCCCGGCGACAAGGTGGCGATGTCCACCACGCTCGCCGGCCGCGATCCGGCCGAGTTCGACGCGCCTGCCGAGGTCCGGCTCGACCGGCGGCCGCGTCATGTCGGTTTCGGTTTCGGCATCCATACCTGTGTGGGCATGCATCTGGCGCGGCGCGAGCTGCGGATCGCGATGGAGGAATTTCTCTCGCGCATTCCCGACTTCCGCATCGCACCCGGCCATCAGGTGGAATGCCATCTGGGGATGATCCAGCCGGTCGCACTGCCGCTGGTGTGGACGCCCGCAAGCTGAAAAATGGGAGGGCGTTCGCCTTGTGGCGGACGCCTCACCCCGCATCATAGGTCGAGGCAGGCCTCTTCGAAATCAAGCCGGGGGTTGCGGGAATAGAGTCCTGCCGGATCGCCATAGCCGATATTGCACAGGAAATTGCTTTTCCACCGGCCGTCCGGGAAAAATTCCGCGTCGGTGCCCGCCTGATCGAAGCCCGACATCGGGCCGCAATCGAGCCCGAGCGCCCGTGCCGCCATGATGAGATAAGCGCCCTGAAGCGTCGAGGAACGCGCCACCGTGTCCGCGATCAGCGCGTCCTTGCCCTCGAACGTGCTGCGCATGTCACGCGACGGGAAAAGCTTGCCGTAAAATTCGTAAAATCGGGTGTCGCCCGCGATAATCACGGTGCAGGGCGCCTGCATCACCTTGTCGACATTGCCCGCGCTCAGATGGGGTTTCAGGCGAGCCTTGGCGGCGGCGGAGCGCAGGAAGACGAAGCGGCCGGGGTTGCTGTTCGCGGTCGTCGGTCCCCATTTGGCAAGGTCGTAAAGGGTTCGGACAGTCTCAGCGGTGACGGGCCGGTCGCTCCATTGATTATGGGTGCGGGCGTCGCGGAACAGCAGGTCCAGCATGGCATCTTCGGTCAAGACGGGCGTGTCGGGCATGATCGCTCTCTTATTTTGCGTTGGATTGGGCGATGCCCCGGTCATTCCAGCCCGCAGCGTCCTGCGCAAGGATTGCGTCGGCCTCTTCACCCAGCTTCGCCATGTCGGCATTTTCCCAGATGCGATGGCCGCCTGTGGCATAGGCGCGCCCATTGTCCCGATAGAGCAGCGCGTCGACGATGTTCGCGCGCAGCTTGTCGATGCGGCGCACCACGCGGCCGGGCGTACCCATGACGAGCGAATGCGGCGGGATCACGCTGTCGGGCGGCAGGAAGCTGTGTCCGGCAATGATCGAGCCGCGCCCTATGACGCACCGTTCCATGATGGTCGCGCCTATGCCGATCAGGCAGGCGGGTTCGATGATGCAGCCATGGACCACTGCGCCATGACCGATAGTGCAATAGTCGCCGATGATCGTGGGATCATCCCATCCGATATGGACCATCGCATGGTCCTGCACGCTGGCGCAGCGCCCGATCGATACATGCGCTCGTTCGGAACGGACGACGGCATAGGGCCAGAGGCTGCAATCGTCGCCCAGCCGCACATCGCCGAAGATGCGGACGGTGGGGTCGATATAAGCGGGGCTTCCCATGCGATCAGCGGGTGATGACGATCTTGCCATGGGGACTGCCGGCCTGCGCCGCCCACGCGTCGGCCGCATCCGCAAAGGCATAGCGGCATGTGTCGACGGTCAGGCCCTGGGTCATTGCCATGTCGATCAGCCGGTCATAGGCGGCGCGGCGCTCGCTGGCCGGCCGTTGCCCGGTGCCGACGCCGATATGGCTGCGGAAGACGAGATCGCGCAGGGACAGCGTGACCGTTGGCCCGGCCTGCACGCCGATGCTCATCATGCGCGCGCCGGGCCGGGTGGCGCGCATCGCCGCTTCGGCGGGCGGACCGTAGATGATGTCGAGCACGACATCATAGCCGCCTTGCGAAACCGCCTTCAGCGCTGCGTCATCATCGCCTTCGCCCAATAGGGCGATCGCATCGGCATGACCGGCGGCCTGCATGGCCTCCAGCCGTTCGCGGCTGCGCGCCGCCGCCACGACGCGGCCCGCGCCCAGCAGCCGCGCGACCTGCGCGCCGATCTGCCCGACCGGGCCGGTCGCGCCGAGAATGAGGACGGACTCGCCTCTGGCTATCCGCGCCTCTTCCAGCGGGATCAGTGAGCCGGTGCCGGAGATGGCGAGGGCGATCAACTGGTCGTCCGAAAGGCCGTCGGGGGCAGGCCAGATTTCCTCTTCGGCCACGAGCGTGCGTTCCGCGATGGCACCGAAGGGCGCTCTGCTATGGCCGAAATAGACGCGCCTGCCGTCATCCAGGCGCCCGACACCCTCGCCGCCCGGCACATAGGGCGCGCTGACGGGGCCGAAAAAGCCCTTCGCGCGCATGAGGTCGGTGGGGCCGATTCCGGCCGCCGCAACCTCTATGACGCGACAGCCGGGCTGGGCGGCTGGCTCGGGATGATCGGCCAGCGCGAAGCCGCCATCGCTGTCGATCAGGGCGGTCCGCATGGCGTTCCCCTATGGTCGTGATGGATGCGGCCGGGCCGCGGAGGAAGGAGGGTTGCCCATTCTTTCGACCGGGCAACCCTCCTTTCGATGGCTTATCGACCTCAATAGGCGCCCGGCGGCGAGATCGGATCGGCGCCGGTCAGGTTGCGGCCATAGATTTCATAGCCGATGGTCGGGATATTCTGGATATGCCGCAGCGCCATCGAAATGTCGCGCCAGTAGCGGTTGATCGGCTTGTCCAGCGCAAAGCCAGAGGACCCGGCCTGGAACATCAGCGATTCGCTGGCGCCATGAACCAGTTCGATCATCTGCGCGCCGCCTGCACGCTGCCTCGCCTTCTCCGCAAGGGTGAATTCCTCGCCCAGACCGACGCGGTCCAGCTTGGCGGTCAGGTCGAACAGGATCAGCTTGGCGGTATCGATCATCGCTGCCGCTTCGCCCAGATCGCGCATATAGGCGCCCGAACTGGTGCGCGGGCCGATGATGGTCGTCAGCACCGGCTTCTTGGGGGCCTCGGCGGTGACGATTTCCAGCATGGCCTCAACCGCGCCGATCAGCTGGGCGATGCCGGTGGTGCGGACGACGGGCACGGCGGGCAGCAGATCGGAGGGGGCGCCGAAATGGCGCTTCGTCCGGTCGATCTGTCCGGCGCGCTCATCCATGAGCACCATCTGGGCGTCGGGAATGAAAACATCCTTGGCGACCGCCGTGTCGGACCCGGTGCCCTGCATGCCGGAAACGAACCATGTGTCTTCGATGGTCATGCTGTCCATCGGCAGATAGCACATGCTGATGCCGGGAACGACGGGACCGTCATATCCTTCCAGCACCACGCCCTGCTGCGCCCAGTTCGACTGCCGCGAACCGGACATATAGGGCCATTTGCCGTTGATGATCCAGCCGCCGTCGACCTTGCGCGCCTTGCCGGGAGGGTTGTAGGCGCCGCAGACCGACTGCGGACTGCCGCCGAACACCGCGTCCTGCACGCCATCGGGCGCGAGGCTGGTGATCCAGCTCGTTCCGTTGACGATCTGGATCACCCAGCTGATAGCGGGATCGCCCTTGGCGATTTCCATCTGCACCCGGCAGAAATCCGTGGGGGAGAGGCCCATGCCGCCCAGCCGCTGCGGCAGGAGCATACGCAGGAATCCTTCTTCCTTCAGCATCTTGTCCACGGCGGGGGTAGGATTGCGCCGCTTCTCGCCCTCGGGCGCCTCGCTTTGCAGGAAGGCGCGAAAGCCGCGCGCTTTTTCCACCATCGCGTCAGCGACAGCCTTTTCGGCAAAGCCGCACTGGATTTCATTATCCACCTTGGGGGCAGTAGCCATCAGTTCATCCTTTCTTATGTTCGCTATGGTGCCCGGCGATCTGCAATGCCCATTCGCACAACCGATCGGGCGCGCTGTTCCAGATCGCCAGCCACTCCGGAGTGGCGGGAATGATGAGAGTGCTCAGTTGCAGGCGGACCATCGTGTCGCAGAACGCGTCCCGGTTGATCCGGCTGTCGATGAGCATGTCGAAATAGTCGAGTACCGGATCCAGCGCACGCTGGACCGCGGCCTTATGGCGACCGAAATGGCTGCGCAGGAAATTGAGATGGAAGGCCGGTTCGACCTCGAAAATGCCTTCGGGCGAGCGTTCGATCGTGAAGCGGCCGTAAAAACGCATCACCGCGCGGAAGCGCTCGATCGGCTCAACAATGCTTTCGCCCGATTCCACAATGCCCTTTTCGAAGCTGCTGCAGATATATTCGCTGAAGGCCGCCAGCACTTCCTCCTTGGAGGCGAAATAGCGGTAGAGCGTGCCGCGCGAGACGCCGCTGCTCTCGCTGATGTCGCTCATCGACAGGCGGCGCGCGCCAATAGAGTTGATCGCGCGCAACGTGCCGTCCATGATCTTCTGGACGCTGCCCGATTGATCGGTGGCGACGATTTCGTTCCAGTCGGCGTGCGGCATCAGTTTCATGTCTGGGCTTCCATCTCTGCCAGATTGTGCGGAACGCTCACATAGCCCGGCAGATGCTGACCGCCATCCACATTGATCAACTCGCCATTCACAAAGCGCGACATTTCCGACGCGAGGAACAGGACGACCGGGCCGATATCCTTTTCCGGGTCGCCCGCGCGCTTGAGCGGGTTGCTGGCGGTCGCCATCTCAAGAAAGCCGGGGACGTTTTCGGCTAGGTCCGCAAACACCTGCCCCATGCCGGTCGGCGCGATGGCGTTGGTGCGGATGTTGAACCGGCCCCATTCGACCGCCGCGGTCCGGGTAAGCCCCAGAATCGCGCCCTTGTTCATATTATAGTCGGCGTGAAGCCATGCGCCGGTCTGGGCGTCGATCGAATAGAAATTGATGATCGAGCCGCCGCCGCGCGCCTTCATATGCGGGAAGGCGGCGCGCATGGCCCACCAGCTCCCCCAGGTGCCGATCTCCAGTGTCCGCTGAAGCATCTCGTCCGTTTTCTGCTCCAGCAGCACATTGGGCGAAAGCTGCGACGCATTGTTGACCAATATGTCCAGCCCGCCAAATTCGCTGACGGCGCGATCGATCATCGCCTCCACTTCGGTCTTGACGCCCATGTCGGCCGACATGCCGACGGCGCGGACGCCGAAGCTTTGCGTGATTTCCGCCGCGACGGTTTCAGCGGCGGCCCCGTCCCGGCCGGTGATCAGCAGATGCGCGCCTGCCTCTGCAAGGCAGCGGGAAATGCCGTAGCCCAGCCCCTTGGCGCCGCCGGTGACGATTGCGACCTTGTCCTTCACCAATCCCGTCACGCTACCGCTCCTGTCATCTGCTCGCTCAGGGCACGGTCCATGTCCATGCGTTCCTGGCAATAGTCTTTTGTGAAAACATAGCCGCGGATCGCCCCGTCCGCGTCGTGATAATGATATTTGATGCCGCGCTCGTCATTGGCGATTTCCTGCCACTGTCCTTCCACGCCCATGGGCGCGGGCAGCAGGACGACGGGATAGGCGGTGGTCTTGACCTGTACGGACAGCGGCGGGAAGCGGATATCCGTCGGCGTGCCGAGCGCGCTGGGCGCGATGGCGCGGGCGGCGGCCATGATCGGGGTCACATAGGCCGCCAGTCCCTGCGGATATTCGGCGCAATCGCCGATCGCATAGATGGCGGGATCGCTGGTGCAGCCCGTCTGATCGACCTTGATGCCGCGCGCGACCTCCAGCCCCGCCTCCTGTGCGAGCTGGATATGCGGACGCAGCCCGACGGCGGAAAGAACCGCCGCCGCCTCGATCACCAAGCCGTCGTCCAGTTCGGCCCTGATTCCGCTTTCGCCCTTATGGATGGCCAGAACCTTGCGGCCTAGATGCCATTCCACGCCCTTTTCGGACAGCGCGTCGCGGATCATCTGACCGACGCCCGGCGGCACGAGCTGGGCCAGGGGATGGCCGAGCATGTCGACGACCACCGGCTGATAGCCGCTTGCGGAAAGGTCGTTGGCAAATTCGGTGCCGACAAGGCCCCCGCCCATGACGAGCACGCGGGCGCCATCTGGCAAGGCCTCCCGAAAGTCGCGATAATTGTCGAGATTGTTGACCGCGAGCGCGCGGTGCGCGGCGTCCCCGTCGATCGGCGGCCGGACCGGATCGGCGCCCATCGCCAGCACCAGCCGGTCGTAGAAGATCGGCCCGCCGGTGGTCAGAACGGCCTTGTCCTGCCGGTCGATCGCTTCGACGATACGGCCGGCCCGCAGATCGAGCTTCAGCTGCGCGACCATCTTTTCCGCCGGCGTGGTGATCAGCGTATCGGCAACCTTGCCCTTGGCGAGCGCGGTCGACAAAGCGGGCTTGGAATAGAAATGCCCGTCATCCTGCGTGACCAGCGTCAGCCGGGCGTCCGGCGCAAGCTTGCGAAGCTCACGCAGGACGCCATAGCCGGCAAGGCCGCTGCCGACGACCACGATATGCGGGGTTTCCGTCACCGAAGCCGCTCCGGTCAGAGGAAGATGGCGAAGTTGGACATGCCGAGCGTCGACTGGTCGACGATGATTTCCCGGCTCGCCAGCTTGTACGCGCCGTCGACCAGCCGCCAGATGTCGCGGCGTTCGGCGCTGATCGTCTCATTCTCCGGATTGTCCATGCGGCTGCGCTCGACATAGAGGTAGCTCACAACCTCATATTCGCCGGCCGTTTCGCTTTCGGCGATGCGGACATTGGTGACGAAGCGGCGCGTGCGCGACGGCGGATCTTCGGCCCAGGCGCTCTTCGCCAGACGGCCGGTCCGCATCAGGATCGAGCCGTAATTCTCGTCGAAATGCTTCATCGTGCGCACCACGTCCCGGTCCTTGTTCGGACCGTTGCGGGTGAGGCGGAGGGGAGCGGTGTAGCTCAAATCCTGTTCCAGATAAGCCACCCAGTCGTCGAACCGGCGTTCGTCGAGCGCGGCGGCTTCGTCATAGAGGGTTTCGAGCAGGCGGTTATAGACTTCCGACCCGAGCGGCACTCGCTTGGTGGAGACAAGACCGCGCAGGACGCTGGTCTTGTCGATGGCGGCGGTCGCGTAGTTCACCATGATATCTGTCCTCTCTCGTCGCCGCGGCTCAGGCTTCGGCCATCAGATTATAATAGGCCATCCACCAGGCCCATTGCGTGTCGTCCTTGGTGAAGCCGGGATAGAGATCGCCGCCGCCGACCCAGCCTTCGGGACGCTCATGGCCGTGCAGCGCCTGATATTTGAGCGTGATGGTCTTGCTCATATGGCCACGCGAATTGCGCATGATCTGCGGCCAGGTGTCGGCGTCGTCCTGCTCGATCGTACCCGACGTGCCGGTCGACCAGATGGCGTTCTGGAGCATGTCGCGCTTCACATCTTCCGGCGCGTCCTTTTCCGCGAAGATGAAGTTCACGAACTCCACCTTGTCCGGCCCCTTGGGGACATAGGTGTGCAGCGACAGGGCGCCCGAAGCGCCGCCATCCGTGCGGGGCGCGAAGATGAAGGCGATCAGTATGTTGGGGAACATGCCGCCGACCTGGGGCGGGATGTTCGCCAGCTGCTTGACCTGATCTTCCGACAGATTCTCGAACAGCTGAGGGATCAATTCCTTGGTGATGCCGGGCGGCGGCAGCAGATGCAGCCGTTCTTCCGTGGTTTTTCCCTCGAAGCTGACGTCTGCGAACATCTTGAAGGTCTGCGCCGCTTCCAGGCAACGCAGCGTGTGGCCCTGCGGCACAGAAAGGTCGACGCCATACATGCCCGGCGCGGTGTCGTAGATCGACTCCGCGGTGCCGCCCATGATCCCGCCTTCCATCAGCGAACGGTGCAGCGTCAGGGTGTGGAAGCCGTCCGAGCCGGATTGTTCGCCGGGGATCTTCCAGTTGCACGGCAGCACGAAGCGCTGGGGGGGGCCAAGCATCTCAAGGCCATTGTCGGTGCGGCAGAAAAGCTGATCGAGGTAGAATTTGGCGTCGCCCAGATAATCCTCGAACGACAGATCTTTGTTCCAGGTGGCGAAGATCAGGCCGCCATAGAGATGGACGCGGGCCTTTTTGAGGCCCAGCTCGTCCTTCGAACGCTTGTTGCCGTGCATCTGCTCCTTTTCGATCGGCGCGCCGATGAAGCTGCCGTCCGCGCGGAAGGCCCAGCCATGATAGATGCAGCGATGGGCGTGGGCATTACCCGCTTCCGCCGTGCAGACCTTCATGCCGCGATGGGGGCAGACGTTCAGCATGACGTGGATTTCGCCGCTGCGGTCGCGCGAGACGATCACATTATCTTCCGCCATGTCGCGCATGACATAGTCGCCCGCCTTGGGAATTTCCGACTCATGGCCAAGGAGCAGCCAGGTGCGCGCGAAGATGCGCTCCATCTCCAGCTCATAGAGTTCCTTGTCGTTCATCACCCGCAACGACACTTCGTTCATGTCGCGGTCGATGAGGTCGTCAAGCGTCGTTCCGTCGCTCAGCGTCAGCCCGGCATTGTGCAGCATCTTGCTCTCCTGGAGGATTTCCTTGATTGAGTCGTGTTATACATATTGAACTAAATCTGTTCAAGGTGTAATGTCGCTTAAAGAGGAAGGAGAGGCTGGATGAGCCAGAAACTGAAAGTTGTGATCGATAAGGCGGCCTGTTGTGGCTATGGCGTTTGCGCCGAGATATGCCCCCAAATTTACAAGCTCGATGCCAATGGTATCGTGTATGTGGACGACGAGATCGTCCCCGAAGGACTGGAGGAACTGGCCCGGGAAGGGGCCGAAGCCTGTCCGCAGTCCGCCCTTGCCATCGAAGAAGTCTGAAGTCGGCGTGACCATGCGCGGGTCCGGGGGGGCGGATATCCTGTCGCTCGATAGGTTTTTGGCGCTCGTTCCCTGCGGCACGGTCGTTTGACAGGCAGATGAGAGGATCGCGTTGATGGGGCAGGCCGAGATTTTATATACACCGTTCACGATCGGCTCGCTCCACCTGCGCAATCGGTTCGTGATGGCGCCGATGACGCGGAATTTCTCGCCGGGCGGCATCCCCTCGGAAGGGGTGGCCGGCTATTATCGGCGGCGGGCCGAAGCCGATGTGGGGCTGATCATCACCGAAGGGGTGGGGGTCGACCATCCCGCCGCAGTGGGACGCGAAACCATGGGCGGCGGCGCTTCGCCCGTCCTGCATGGCGAGGAAGCGCTGGCGCGCTGGCGCGACATCGTGGCCGGCGTGCATGACGCTGGCGGCCTCATCATCCCCCAGCTATGGCATCAGGGCGTCATTCGCGTGCCGGGCACGGGCTATCATCCCGATGCGCCATCAGCCCGTCCGTCCGGCATCTGGGGCCCGACCGACAAAGCGATCGTGCCGCCCGATTATCTGGAACAGGTGCGGGCACCCACCGCGCCGCTGACCGACAGCGAAATCGGCGACCTGATCGCCGCCTTCGCCCGCAGCGCGGCCAATGCGAAGGCGGTGGGTTTCGACGGCGTGGCCCTGCATGGGGCGCATGGCTATCTGATCGACAGTTTCCTGTGGCGTCATACCAATATGCGGGAAGATCGCTGGGGCGGCGGGATTGCCGAGCGCGCGCGCTTCGCGGTCGAGCTGGTGCGGGCGATCCGGGCCGCGACCGCGCCCGATTTTCCGGTCATTTTCCGCTTCTCCCAGTGGAAGCTTCAGGATTATGAGGCACGCAATGCAGAAACGCCCGGCGAGCTGGAAGCGATGCTGGCTCCCCTGGTCGAGGCGGGGGTCGACATATTCGACGCGAGCACGCGCATCTTCACGGCACCGGCCTTCGAAGGCTCCGACATGGGGCTGGCGGGTTGGGTCAGGAAACTGACCGGTAAACCGACCATCGCGGTCGGCGGGGTGGGCCTTAGCAAGGATTTGCAATCCTCCTTCGCGCAGCCGACCGTCATGACCGACAATCTGGCGCTGGTGGCCGACAGGATGGTGCGCGGCGAATTCGACCTGATCGCGGTCGGCCGCGCGCTGCTGATGGATGCCCAATGGGTGGCCAAGATGCGCAATGGCGGCGACGTCAATCCGTTCCGGCTGGACGCCTACGCCACGCTGGACTGATCGCCGGACACTCCGGCTCCGGCCGGGGCGTCAATGGCTGTCCGCTGCGGCATAGACCTGGATGCGGGCGATGTTGGTGCGTTCGGACTGCTGCGCGATGACCGCGACGGCGTCGGCGATGTCGCTGGGCAGCATCGGCGGGATGAAGCTGTCCCAGGACGGTTGCCCCCTGGCCTTCATATCCTCGAAAATCTCGGTGCTGGTCGTGCCGGGCGCGACAATGCCGACCTTGACGCCCGACCCGGCGAGTTCGACCCGCAGGCAGTCGGTAAACGCCTCCAGCGCGCGCTTGAGGCCGCCATAGACACCCACACCGGGGGCGGTGATGTTCGCGCCGATGCTGGATATGTTGATGATCTGGCCCCTGCCGGCCGCCTTCATCGTCCGCGCGAAAAGGGTGCTGGCGCGCACCACCGCTTCATAGTTGATCGCGATCATCGGGCGCAACTGATCGAGGTCGAACGCGTCGATCGGCGCGGCGTGCAACATGGCGGCATTGTTGACCAATATGTCGGCCCGATCGAAGCGGTCGAGGACGAAATCGTGCAGCCTTTGCGGCGCGTCCGGGTCCGCCATGTCGGCGGCAAAGGCCGTGCTGCCGCGGCCCAGTTCCTCTGCCAGTTCGGTGAGGCGGTCGGCGCGGCGGGCGACCAGCACCAGGGTCGCGCCCGCTGCCGCAAGCGTGCGGGCGCTGGCCGCGCCGATGCCCGACGATGCGCCGGTGACGATGGCAATCTGCCCTTCCAGATGATCCATGACGTGACTTCCTCTTTTCAGATCAGATAAGACGGATCAGCCTCTTGCCGTCATTTTCGCCGCGATAGAGACCAGCGAGCGCGTCGGGGCAGGATTCTATGCCGTCCAATATATCCTCGCGCCATGTGAGCCGGCCCTGCGCGATCCATGTCCGCAATTGCGCTGTCGCTTCGGCATAGCGATCGGCATGGTCGAAGATGACGAAGCCTTCCATACGGGCGCGTTTGACCAGAAGATGGCGTTCGACGCGCGGCCCGGTGGGCCATGGCTCCCAGCGGTCGATCGATGCCGTTCCGCACACAATGACGCGCCCGCGCTGTGCCAGATGCGGCAGAACCGAGTCGCTGATCGCCCCGGCGACATTGTCGAAATAAATGTCGATACCCTTGGGCGCATGCTCGGCGATCGCCGCGCTTATGTTCCCGGCGCGATAATCGATGGCGCAGTCATAGCCATACTCATCCACGCAGCGTCGCGCCTTGACCGGCCCGCCCGCGATGCCGATCGTGCGGCAGCCAAGGATGCGGGCGATCTGGCCGACGGCCGAACCGACCGCGCCGGCCGCCGTGGATACCGCGATGGTCTCACCCGCGCGCGGCTGGCCGATCAGGGTAAGGGCCAGATAGGCCGTCATGCCGTTGATGCCCAGAATGCCGAGCGATGCCCGCATCTCCGGCGCGGTGGTGCGCTGGACGACCTGATCGGCTGCGAGGCAGGCATAGTCCTGCCAGCCGAACCAGCCGGACACATGCTCTCCCACCGCATAGTCGGGATGCGCGGAGGCCACGACCTCGCCCACGGCAAGGCTGCGCATGACCGAACCGATGGCGACGGGCGCGGCATAGTTGCCCGCATCGGCGATCCAGCCGCGCATCGCCGGTTCGATCGAAAGATAGTGATTGCGCACCAGAATCTGACCCGGCGCAGGCGGTTCGACCGGCGCCTGCCGGATCGCGAAATTTTCCGCCTGCGCGATTCCCGACGGGCGGGAGGTCAACAGGACCTGGCGGTTGAGATCAGCCATCCAGCCCCGCTTTGACCATGGTGAATTTCCGGCGGGAAATCTTCCATCCGTCCGAGGTGCGGACCAGGCAATCCTCATAATAGCCCGCCGCGCGATGGGTCACGCCGCCTTGGGTCGCCTCCGGCAGGAGCGCATCGACATAGCTGCGCGCGTGCACCTCATCGTTGCGCTTCTCTATCACGATATTGGTGATCCGGTGCAGCGTCGGCCCCATATGGCGGTGGGCGTCGGCCATATATTCGGCGATTTCGCGCGGGCCGCGCCAATGCCCGAAACTGCCGTAATCGGCCTCGCAATCCTGCGCGAAGCAGGTCCGGAACAGCGGCCAGTCACGCGTGTCGATGCCGGTGGCGTAGCGCAGCAACACATGTTCGATCGCACGTTCATCATCGGCGCCGACGGGCAAGCGTCTCACCAGACTGCCATGTGCGGGCATGTTCATCCTCCCCTAGTTTCGGCTGAAAACATAAAGAGGCGCCGGCTAAACTTGCCCGCCAAAGGATAGGATCGACTGTCATCTTCCGGCGATTTATAGCCTCGGCAGGCCCAGCCACCAACGGGCGGCCGCCTCTATTTCCGGTTGGGCAGTGCGTAGGCGATCAACGCGTCGCCCGCACCTGACAGCATTGCGCCATGTCCGCCCGCCGCGATCACCACGAACTGGCGTCCGCTCGCGTTCGACCAGTAGGTGGTGGGAGAGGCATTGCCGCCGGCGGGCAGTCGCGCCTTCCAGAGCAGCCGGCCGGTCGTCGTCTCATAGGCGCGGAACATATGCTCCTGCGTCGCGCCGATGAAGGTGACGCCGCTCGCGGTAGCCACCGACCCGCCGATATTGGGCACGCCCATGGGAATCGGCACGAACGTTGGCAGGGCCAGCGGGCCGCTGTCGCGCGAGGTGCCGAATATCCTGCTCCAGACCAGTTTTCCGGTCTTGAGGTCCACCGCGTTGATGCGGCCATAGGGGGGCTGCTGGCACGGAATGGCGAGCGGGGAGAGGAAGGGCGCGATATGGGCGGCATAGGCCACGCCCATCTGGGCGACCGGCCCACCGACATCGCTCATATGGGCGGCGTTCATCGGCCTGATGCCCTGTCGGTCCGCGACGGCTCTGGGGATCAGGCGATTGTAATTGCCGACCTGGTTGTTGTTCACGATCATCAACCCGCGCCGGGGATCGACCGATACCCCACCCCAGTCGATCCCGCCGAGATAGCCGGGCCAGGTGAGGGTGGGATGCTCAGTCGACAGCGGGGTCATGTCCCCGTCGAAGCGGGCCTGGCGGAAGCGGATGCGGCACATCGCCTGATCGATCGGCGTCAGACCCCACATGCTCTTTTCCGCCGGACGCGGCCCGCCGAAACTGGGCATGCCGACCGAATAGGGCTGGGTCTTCGACAGGCGTTCGCCGGGAACGGCGCCCTGCGGGACTGGGCGTTCCTCGACCGGCAACAGCGGCTTGCCGGTCGCCCGGTCGAGGAAGAATATCTCCCCGCGCTTGGTCGGCTGGAGCAGGCCGCGCACGCCGCCGGGAAGATCGACCAGCGTGGGCTGGGCGGGCACATCATAGTCCCACAGGTCATGATGGGTCGTCTGGAAGGACCAGCGCACCGCCCCGCTCTCCGCGTCCAGCGCCAGCACGGCACTGGAATAGAGGTCATCATTGACGGTGCGATGCCCGCCGAAATAATCGGGCGTTGCATTCCCTGTCGGCACATAGACGAGGCCCAGCGCTTCGTCCGAGCTCATGGGCGCCCAGCTATTGGGCGTGCCCGGCGTAAAGACGCCGCCGCGCGGCGGCAGCCCGTGATCGTCGGGGCGACCGATGTCGAAGGCCCAGGAAAAAGCGCCCGTGACGGCATCGAACGCCCGGATGACGCCGGAAGGCTCCCTGATTTTCTGACCATCCATCACCCAGCCGCCCAGAACGAGGCGGCCGCGCACGAGGGCGGGGGGCGAGGTGACGAAATAATAGCCCTTGTCGACCGTTCCCAGTCCCGCCTTCAGATCCACCTGACCGCCCTGTCCGAATCCGGGGCAAAGTCCGCCGGTCACCGCATCGAGCGCGATCAGCCGGGCGTCGAGCGTCGCGGTGTAGATGCGCTCGGCGCAATAGCCATGGGCCTGCGGGATGCGATAATAGGTGACGCCGCGGCAGACGAGGCCATAGACACCCGCGAGATCGGTCTTGGGCCGGTGCCGCCATAATTGTCGCCCCGTTTCCGGATCGAGCGCGATCACATCATTATTGCCCGCACACAGGAACAGGCGATTGCCCACCTTGAGCGGATTGACCTGAAAGGCCGTGCCTTGCTTGCCATCGGTGAGTTTGCCGGTGTGGTACGTCCATGCCCTTTCCAGATGGCCGACATTGGCGGGCGTGATCTGCGCCAGCGGCGAATAGCGCGATCCGCCCCGGTCGTTGCCATAGGCCACCCAGTCGCCATCGGCGGCGCGGGCCGGTCCCGCGCCCCACAGAGCGCTGCCCGCCGGCGGCGAACGATCCGCCCAGAAGGCGGCGCCGATCGCGCCGACGAGGAGCAGCAGAAGACCGGGCCACAGCATGCGTGCGCCGGGCAGGGGGCGGTCAAGGCCGACATGCCGCCGGTAATAGGGGGTGAACATGTAGAGGCCCATGGCGACCGGCATGGCCAGCCGGGGCGCAAGAGCCCAGCCGTCCAGTCCGACCTCCCAAAGCGACCAGCAGAGATTGGCCGCGAGAAAGGCCCAATAGAGGGTGACCGAGAGGGGCGAACGGCGCCAGCCGAGACAGGCCGCACTCACCATCATGAGGCCGGACACACAATACCAGCTTGACCCGCCGAGCAGGGCGAGCCGTCCCCCCAGCCACAGCAGCGACAGGCCGGCAAGAAGCATCGACAGGATGAAAATCATGTTCAGAAAGCGGCGCATCAGGCTCCCCCCTTGGAATCCGGCAAAAGCTGTGAGGGGAGAATCAGGCAGGCAATTGTGCCGCAAGCCAGTCCGGTACATTGATCCGGTAGCACTTCTGCTCATAGAGTCGGCTGATCTTCCAGCCTTGCCCGGTGCGGACGAAATCATGATGGTACCAGAGGCCGAAGACCAGCGTATCGGCCGTTTCGCCGTTGCTGACCGTCATCGGATTATAGCAGGCGGTTTTGGTCTTCGCCCGGTCGCCCGCGATCTGATATTGGGTGGTGGACACGGCATGCTGAAAGGCGAGGATCAGCGTCAGACTTTCCGCCAGGAAGGACTTTATCTCCGCAAGGCCCCCGACGACGCCCACCATTTCCGAATAGTCGATCACGGCGTCTTCGGTGAAATAGCGGTCCAGTGCGTCCCAGTCGCGTGTATCCACCGCGTAGCAATAGCCCACGATCAGATCCTGAATCTCGAACCTGTCCGACATTTCCTGCAGGGTCAGTGTCATGGCCTCTCCTCCTTCATTCTATAGAATGGCTGCTGACACAGTGCGGAAGGCGCGCCGCCTTCCATTGGGTAGGTGCCGAGCGCGGCGGCTAAGGGGAATGAAACGTCACTCCCGGGATCGATCCCGTGGACCGTTTTTTAATCAAGGAGACTATTATGGGCCTCGCCCCGTTCACGGAAGCCGATTTCGTCCTGTCGAAGGAGAAGCGGGCAGAAATCACCGCCGGGCTGACCGAGCGGCAGGCGTACATGGTCAATCACTGGATGGACCTGCACGAGGTCATCAACCGCGGCGACTGGGACGGCATGGACCAGTTTTTCAACACCGACAGCATGACCTATGACAATCCCAACCGGCCTGACCTGGGAACCTATCATGTCTGGAAGACCTCGCCGCAGGGCCTCTACACGACTTTTCCGCCCAGCATCTATCGCACGCTGAAGGCCTGGGGCCGCGGCGAGGACGAGATCTGCGTCCTTTGTCACCATCATGGCAAGCATACCGGCGGTCCCTATATGGGTGTCCAGCCGACCGGGAACGAGTTGAACGTGCTGTGGTTCTCGTGGCTGCGATTCCGCGGCGACAAGATCGATCACATCTATTCGATCTCCGACGTGCTGACGATGCTGAAGGATCTGGAAGTCATCGACGTTCCCCAGCCCGTCGATCCCTATAAGTGACCAACAGGCCGATCCGGCGCGGCGAGGGCGCGCCGGATCGATGAAGGGGGCTGGTCTGGAATTCGGCCGGAAAGGGAAGATAAGGGCATGAAGCGGTCTGTCGACCTCAGGATCGATGTCAGCGATGCAGTGGACCTCGGCATGGCGGCGCACATGGCGGTCACGGTCCATCTGCCGGACCTTGCGACACTGACCAACCGCATGACCGTTTGCTTCGCCTTCCCCGGCGGGGGCTATTGCCGACGCTATTTCAGTTTCGACATGCCGGATGGGTCCGGCGGCGGACAGGCGGGTTTCCATTGCGACCGCGGATGGATTTTCGTCACCTGCGACCATCTGGGATTTGGCGAGTCGACCATCGCCGAAGGCAATGCCCTCAATCTCGATAATGTCTCGGCGGCCAACGACGCCATGGTGCGGCAGGTCATGAGACGGCTGGAAGCGGGCACCCTCGTCGATGGGCTGCCCCCGGTCGTCGATGCCACATGCCTTGGCATAGGCCAATCGATGGGCGGATGCTTCACCATCGTGGCGCAGGGCAATCACGACACATTTCACGGCATCGGCGTGCTGGGCTATAGCGGCATCCATACCGTCGTGCCGACCCGGCCGGGACAGCCTCCGGCCGCATGGCCCTGGATTTCGCGCCGCTCATCGCTCGACGCGCCGCATGTCCTGAACGCGGCCGCGCTGGCGCAAGCGCCGGGCGTGACGCTGGGCGACGCCGAGGCGCTTCAGGCGGCGGCACGGGCAGGTGAGCATCCCTTTCAATGGTCTTTTCACCATGATGATGAACCTGCGGACATCGTCACGCTCGACATGATGGCGTCCGCAGGGCTGGTCGATCCGCTGCCCGAATGGCGTTCGGCGACCACGCCCCCATGCGGTGTATATATGGTCGCGCCGGGCGCGGTGGCGCTGGAAGCGGCCGCCATACGCGTGCCTGTGCTGATCGCCATGGGCGAACGCGATGTCGTGCCAGACCCTTTAGCCGAACCCAGAGCCTATAAGAGCGCGGAAGACATTCAACTCTTCGTGTGTCCCCGCATGGCGCATATGCACAATTTCGCGCCCACCCGCGTCCGCTTCTGGGAGCGCATCCATAATTGGGGCGATGGCGTGGCGGCGCAGCGCCTGCTGGGCTGAGCGGAACCCTTACCGCCGACTTTTAGAGGCTGAAGCCCCCATCGACGATCAAGGTCTGGCCGGTCATATATTGCGCCCTTTCCGAGGCCAGAAAGGCCACGGCTTCGGCGATATCCTCGCCGCTGCCGAAGCGTTGCAGGGCAATGCGTTTGCGCTGTGCTTCCCAGATTTCAGGCGAATAAAGCGATCTCAGGAAGTCGGCGCCCAAGCCGGCATCGATGATTCCCGGAGCGACCATATTCGCCCTGATGCCGTAGCGGCCTTCCTCCTTGGCGATCGCGCGGCCCAGGGCTTCCATCCCCGCCTTGGGTACGGAGGAGAGGGCGTCGCCGGGTGGGAAGCAGTAGTTCGCGACCGAAACGACGGTAACGAAATTGCCGAAGCCTTGAGCGCGGAAATGAGGAAGCGTGGCGGATACGATGCGGGTGAAGCCGACCAGTTCGATCTCGATGACTTCGCGCCATTGGTCTTCGCTGATCTGGCTGACGAAGGGCTGGGCTATTTCGACCCCGCTGGCGAAGACCATCGTGCCGATGGCGCCGAATTGCTCGACCGTCTCGCGAATGCCGGTCTCTATCGAGGCGCGATCGGAAAGATCGCAGGTAACGGACAGCGTCTCACAAGAACTATTGGGCAGAGACGCCGCGACCGCCAGCGCCTTTTCACGGCTGGACCGGTAGCCGATGGTTAGATGATCCCATTCGGTCGACAGCCGTCGGCAGATCGCGCTGCCAAGGCCGCCGGTGCCACCGACGACGAAGGCCGCGCCCTTCATCATAACGGCAAATGATGAGCCAGATGGTGGAGCAGGCGATCGGCAAAGGCATCATTGCGGTCGCCGGTGAACATGTGGCCGACACCATGGGCGATCTCGATCTCCAGTTGCGGGGCCAGTGCCCGAAACTGCCTGACGCTCTCGTCCGAAACGATCTCGCTCAGTTCCGCCTTCACAAGGACAAGCGGTGATTTTACGCGCCGGGCCGCGGCAATGAGCGCTTCCCCTTCCGAGGGGGGATGAAGAAATTCCGGCGCCGTCGTGCGCGGGTCCCAGTGCCAGAACAGGCGTCCATCTTCCTCGCGCATCGATTTGGCGAGGCCGGAAACGTCTGGCAGGCGGGGCTGGCCAAGATGGGCGTGCAGCGCATCGGCCGCTTCCTCCAGCGACGCGAAACCGGAATCGCTGGCGCGGAAGAAGCCGCGAATGTCCTCCACCCCCGTATCGACCATATAGGGCGCGACGTCGGCCAGCATGATGAGGCGCACCAGATCGGCGTGGCGCGACCCGCCCACCAGCGCCGATTGCCCGCCGCGCGAAGCCCCCACCAGGGCGATCGGCCTGCCGAGGGCATGGATGATGGCTTCGACATCGCGGCCATAAGCTTCCAGCAGATAGTCGCCGTCGCTGGCCCAGCCACTGTCGCCATGGCCCCGCAGATCGAAGGTCAGGCCATAATAGCCGGCTTGCGCCACTCGCCGGGCCGAACCCGCCCAGGAACGACGGCTTTGGCCGCCGCCATGGAAGAAGCAGACAGGCGGAGCGGCCGGGTCGCCATAGGCGTCCGCGACCATCTCCAGCCCGTCACCCGGCAGGCTTATCTGTGTGGGGGGCGTCATGCCGGAGCCATGCATTTACCCGGCGGCCACCGGCGGCACCATTTCCGCGAAAGACGGGTGTTCGCCGGGGCCCTTATAGGCGAATTTGCCCGGCGCGTGGTGCCACTTGCCGTCGTTGCGGCTCTCATAGGGCGAGGCGACCTCGATCAGGCAGCCATGGGTACTCTTATGGCCGACCCAGCTCCACTTCTGCCATGTCATGTCCGGATCGTTGAAGGTCTGACCGCCGCCGGGCAGGTGCAGCCCTTCGGCGCGCAATTTCTCCATCGCGCCCGGCACGTCGTCGGTGGCATAGCAAAGATGATGGACATGCTCGCCGACCTTTTCGAGGCGATCGCCCATGGGCGTGCCGGGGGCCGGCTGAATGAACTGGATTTCCGTGCCGCCATTGTTGACGAACGTCGCCCACTTCATGCCCGCATCGGCACCGCTGGAAAATTCATCATATTTGACAAGACGTTCTTCCAGCGATGCCGGATCGAGCACGCGCAGGATTTTGGTCCAGTCTTCGATCGCCTTTTCCAGATTGCTGACGACCATGCATACATGGGCAAAAGGTCCGCTAGGCATTTACTTTCTCCTCATCTCTTATAATTCCACCGTGGCCGTGCCGGAATTGACCGTGCCCCGGCCATCCACATCCAGCGAGAATTCGCAGGTGACGACATTGCCTTCGATCGCCGCGACCCTGCCCGTCACCACCGCCCGGTCGCCGCCATAGACATTGTCCAGAAAGCGCGAATCCATCGCCTTGATCCGTCCGCCGGGGAAGGCGCGCATCAGCATGTTCATCATATAGGCGACGTTGATCGGACCCTGGTTGATGACCCGGTCACCCAGCCCCTTCGCCTTCACCACCTCGACATCGAGATGGATGGGGTTGGGATCGGCGAGAAACACGGCCCACTGCTTCATGGCTTGCGGGCTGACGCTCTCGATCGTGAAGGGCGGCAGCGCATCTCCGATGGCGTAGCTCATGCGGCGAACTCCTTGCGGGGCAGAACCCACACATTATCGGTTTCCAGCACCTGCGTTCCATCGAGCAGGTGCAGGCGCAGGCGATAGGTCATCACATCCATGACGCCGAGCTTGCGGCTGCGCTTACGGACGAGGCTGAGAATCTCTCCCGTCACTCTGTAGCTTTCGCCGACCTTCAGCGGCGCATAGAACCGCACGCCGCTGCTGCCCATCATCGGGCCATCCTCGACATCGAATTCGCACGCTTCGCACACGCCGGCCACCGTCTTGCCCATCGCGACCTGGGTGGCGATATAATAATAGATCGGATGCGCGCTTCCGTCCCCGGCCGGCTCGATCCCGGTCGAGCGGCACAGGGCGGCATTTTCCTCAGCCGTGATGGTAAAGACCCTGGTGCCGTCCAGCGATGTGCCGTCGGCGTCGGGTGCGGGTGGAAGATCGTCAAGATCGCTCATGGCGGGTCCCTTAGAAAGAACGCGGCAGGCCGAGGCTTTCGGCAATCGTGTTGCGCACCATTTCGTTGCTGATCGGGGTCATCCGCAGGATGCGGTGATCGCGCCAGTAACGCTGCATGTCGGTTTCCGCCGAATAACCCATGCCGCCCAATATCTGGATGCCGAGGTCCGCAGCCTTCACGGCATTTTCCGTGGCGACCATCTTGAGCATGTTCGCCTCGGTTCCGCATGGCATGCCGTTGCTCTGCATCCAGGCGACATTGTAGAGCAGCAATTCGGTGAGCTTCTGCCAGGTCGCGATGTCCGCGACATAATGCTGCAAAATCTGGAAGCGGCCGATAATGCCGCCGAACGCCTTGCGTTGCAGCATATATTCCAGCGCGTCTTCCAGTACCCCGTCGATCGCGCCCAGACACTGCGCGCCGACCATGATCCGCTCATTGTTGAGCGTGGGCAGCATCGCGTACCAGGCCTGCCCGGGTTCACCCAGCACGTCCTCGTCGGGGACGAAGACATCCTCATAATGGACCTCGCACGAGCCCATGGCGCGCATGCCGAGCTTGGGCAGGAGCGAGGCGGTGATGCCGGGCGATTTGGCGTCGACGAAGAACATGGTAAGGCCATGATGCTTCTTCTCGACATTTTTGTCGGTGCGGGCGAGGACGAGCAGCCTGTCGGCGGCCTTGGCGCCGGTCGTCCACATCTTGGCGCCGTTCAGCTTCCAGCCGCCCTCGACCTTTTCGGCATGGGTTTTCATCGCGCCCAGAACATCGGTGCCGCCATCGGGCTCGGTCATCGACAGCGAGACGCGCAGCTTGCCCTGTGCCATGGGACGCAGCCAGCGATTTTTCTGCTCCTCCGTGCCGACCGCGCCGATCGTCTTCGCGCCGCCGAAGGAGGTGAGGCCCCAGACCCACAGCAGGCCACCGGCCGTTCGCGCAAATTCGCGGGCGAAGATCATCTGCATCATGACGTCGCCGCCCAGCCCGTCATATTCCTCCGGAATGCCTATCCCGAAAAATCCCTGCTCGGCGATCTTGTCCCACAGCGCGTAGGGATAATTTTCTTCGTCGGCTTCCAGCGCGCGCATCCAGTCCTTGGGCGCTTCCGCATCGACCCAGCGGCGGACAATGTCCCTGAACGCCTGCTGTTCCTCGGTGAGTGAAAAATCCATCGTCGTTCCCGTTAGTGGCCCTACGACTAAGCGCCTGTCGGACGCGTTGCGAACCTATCCAACTATAGGGCGGGCCGTCGGCAGAAACTGAACAGCTGGCCCACCATCATCCCCAACTGATCGGGGATAGGCGCGTTTTCGATCGGGTCGCCTTCACCGCCGATGGTATTGATGGCGATGCCCAGCGGCGTCGGCCAGCCCCTAAGCGCGTGGGTGATCACCCGCAGTTGCTGGAGCGTGGCGACCGCTGCCTGCCAGCCGGCCGCCGTTGCCACGCAGCCTACGGGAAGGCCGTCGAAATAGCAGCGCTCGTCGCGGCTCATATCCTCGACATAATCGAGCGCATTCTTCACGAAGCCGGAGATCGCGCCATGATAACCCGGTGAGCCGATGATGACGGCATCCGCCGACCGCAGGACGTCGACATAGCGTCGCGCCGCATCCGAACGGTCCGGATTTTCAGGCGCGTAAGACGGGAAGTCGATATCCTCCCCGGCCAGCAGCGTCGTGCGCGCGCCGCGTTCCTCTGCGATGGCAAGCGCCTTGCGAAGCGCCCGCTCGGTGGAGGAATAGGCGCGCATGGTGCCGCCAATGGCGACGACATGAAGCTGGGTCATATCAGATCGACAATCCTCCCTCGACCGGAATGACCGATCCGGTGACATAGGCGCCCGCGCGCGAGGCGAGATAGATGGCTGCCCCCGCCAGATCCTCCGGCGTGCCGACGCGGCCGCGGGGGACCATCGATTCCACCATCCTGCGCATCTCGTCGGAGGTGATGACCGTCATCTCGGATTCGAAGAATCCGGGCGCGATCACATTGGCGGTGATATTGTCGCGGCCAAGCCGCTTGGCGAGGCTCTTGGCCATCCAGTGGATGGCACTTTTCGAGGCCTGATAGGCGTAATTTTCCTTGGGCCCCACCTTGAGCGCGCCGACCGACCCGATGTTGATGATCGATGCGGGGCGGTCCGCCGTGCCGCCCGCGCGGAGCAGGGGCAGGAATTTCTGGAGGGTGAAGAAGGGTGCCTTCAGGTTCAGGTCGATGACCGGGTCCCATTCGCCCTCGCCATATTCGTCGATGGGCGCGTCCGCCATGGTCCCTGCATTGTTCACGAGGGCGTGTACGGCCTGCTCCCGCGCGGACACCGCCGCGACCAGAGCCTCTATCCCGACGAGCGTCGACAGGTCGGCGACGAGGCCGGTGCAGTGGCCGCCCGTCGTGGCCGCAATCTCCGCCGCGGCCGCCATCACCTTGGCCTCCGTCCGGGCGCAGATATAGACCTTGGCGCCCGCAGCGGCAAAGCCGGTTGCGATATGGCGGCCGATGCCGGTCGACCCGCCCGTGACGATGGCGACGCGGTCCTTTACCGAGAACAGTTCGGCCGCATTCATGCTTTTGCTCCCGCGGCGGCAATCTTCAGAATGAGGTCGGTCGTACCCTCCGGATCGCCCACCAGCAGGGCGTGATCGCCTGGATGGTCATGGATGGTCCAGCCCAGTTCGCGCGCCCGGTCGTGCATGGCGGTCATCACCGTGACGGCCGCCGCGATATAGTCGACGGGCTGGGTGATCGTCTCGGCACCCACGGGGATGACACAGGCGGTTGCCTTCATCGGCTGGTCCGACAGATTGTCGAGCAGCCATTTCTCCCGCGCCGGGTCCATGAGATGCGGATGGTCCTTGGCGGCCGCGCGCTGCATGTCATGCACGCCCGAACCGATCGGGCCTTCGCCCGCTTCGAGCATCGCATCCAGCGCGGCGAGCTGATCTTCGGGAACATAGCCCATGAGGGACGCGATCCGTTCCCCCGACCGGGGCACGATGGCGTCGAGATAGATGATCCTGGCGATGCGGTCGCCCACCTCGGCAATGACGCCGGGCGCGACGGTTCCGGCATAGCTGTGCGCCACCAGCACAACGTCGCGCAGATCCTCATATTTGAAGACATTGACGATGTCGCGCACATGGGTCGCATTGCCGACATCGCGGCCGATCAGATGTTCGCGCTCGCCAAAGCCGGTGAATGTCGGGGTGTAGACCTTGTGTCCCCTGGCCTCCAGCAGTTCGCGGACATATTTCCATGTCCAGCCGCCCATGCCGCCGCCATGGAGAAGTAGGAATGTGGTCATGACGATCAGGCCTCCGCCGGTTCTGTGTTCTGGATGAATTCGGGGAATGGGTCCGGCCCCCACAGGAACATGCTATCCTCCGGCGCATGATTGGCGGCCGGCCAGTCGACATCATGCGGGATGAAATCGATATCGGCCGAATATTCGCTGAAACTGCCCCACGGATCGCGCACATAATAGAAATAATTGGCGCCCAGCACATGCTGGCCGACGCCCCAATTGGGACCATAGCCCGCCCGCGCCATGGTCGCGCCGCCCAACCCCACTTCCATCACAGACCCGACGTCCCAGCTATTGTGATGCATGCCCCGCCGATCGGAAAGGACGAGGGCAAGCAGGTGATGGTCGCTGCCATGGACGCCATGCAGGAAGGCGACGGCCGGTTCGCTCTTGTCCGACAGGCGCAGGCCCAGCGTTTTTTCATAGAAATCGATCGCGGCATTCACGTCGGTCGTGAAGATCGCGAAATGCGAAAGGCGGCGGGGGTGGACCTTCGGCGCCTTGCTGTTGGGAATGGCGCCGGATTGGCCGGGCGCCGCGCTGGTGAAGGTGAAATGGCTTTTTTCCGATGGCGTCGCCTTGTCGGCGGCGCGGACATTGGTGGGCAGGCCATCAAAGCCCGCGAACCAGATGCCGCCGGTTTCGGCGCCTTTGGGCGCGTCGATGCGGGTGACGCCGCAACTGTCGAGATGGGCGGCGAACGCTTCCATCTCATCGGGATAGATGCCGAAGCTCAGATAGCGCAGGCGCTTGGTGTCGCCGCTCTGGCTCAGCACGCCCCAACGATGCGGATTGCCGGCTGCATATAATTCCAGCGTGCCATTTCTGTCCCGGACTTCAAGCCCGAAGAGCGTGTAGAATGTCCGCGCTGCCTCCAGATCGGGCACTTCGACCGCGAAATGATCGATGGAATGGACGCCCAAAACATTGGCGCGGCGTCCCGACGGGCTTTTCTGGTTCATCCTTCCCTCCTTGGCTGGCCGGGCGCCGACATGGGACGGCACCCGGCCTTTCGTTCAGGCTGCTTTGATGGGGTTCACAAGCAGGCCGATCTTCTCGATTTCCACTTCGCACACATCGCCATCCTTCATGAACAGCGGAGGATTGCGGGCAAGACCGATGCCCGACGGCGTTCCCATCACCAGAACGTCGCCCGCCTCCAGCGTGAAGCAGGTGGAGAGCAGGGCGACCGTGTCGACCACGTCGAACACCATGTCGGAGGTGTTCGCGCTCTGCACCACCTGACCGTTCAGGCGGGTTTCGATCTTGAGACCGGCGCCGCCCGCCGGCAGTTCATCGGCCGTGACCAGCCAGGGGCCGAAGGCGCCGGTATCGTCGAAATTCTTGCCGACCGTCCACTGCGGCGTCTTGAGCTGATAGTCGCGGACAGAACCGTCGTTGAACACCGAATAGGCGACGATATGCGACAGCGCGTCGTCCTTGCTGATATTCTTCCCGCCCTTGCCGACGACCGCGACCATTTCCGCTTCATAATCGAGCTGATCGGAGCAGGCCGGCTTGATGATCGGCGCGCCATGTCCGATGAGGCTCGAATTGAATCGGCCAAACACGGTCGGAAATTCCGGCACGTCAAAGCCGCCTTCGGCCGCGTGATCCTTGTAATTGAGACCCAGGCAGAGAATTTTCGGCGCCTTGACCAGCGGCGGTAGGAAGATGAGGTCTTCCACCTTCACATCTTCGCCCTCGCCGCTGACTTTGGCGCCAGCGTCCGTCAGGGCACTGCCGCCGCTGGCGATCAGCGCGTCCAGATCATAGAGCGCAGCGTCACCGAACAGCGCCTTGACGCCCGCGCCCGTGTCCACTGCCAGACCCACCGCGCCATTCCTTGTCACCTTGGCCAACCGCATATTCAAACCTCCTGAGAATCTTTTTCAAACCGCTGAGCCGATGGCATGGGTCATGGTGAAATATATTTCAAGTTACAAAATACATTCAATCGAATTGCCACAGGTAGCGAAGCTGATATAGTTCATTCGATGACGAAGAAGCTGAGCCTGACCGAACGCGCCTACCGGCAGTTGCGCGACGATCTTCTGACCTGCCGGCTGGTGCCCGGCGCGAAGATCAACATCAAGGATATCACCGAAACCCAGGGCTTCAGCCTTGGGGCTGTTCGTGAAGCCCTGTCCCGGCTGACGTCCGAAGGCTTTGTGACGCAGGACGATGCCCGGGGATTCCGGGTGACGCCGATATCGATCAGCGATCTGACCGATCTGGTCAGGGTCCGCAGCGACATTGAGGGACAATGCCTCAGGCGCGCCATCGAGAAAGGTGGCCTGGACTGGGAAACTTCCATCGTCAGCGCGGCCCATAGGCTGAGCAAGACCCCGACGCGCGACCCGCAGGAGGCGGCCCGTCTGAACGAAGATTATGCCGACGCGCATGCGGCCTTTCACCACGCCCTGGTCGCTGCGTGCGACAGTCCATGGCTGCTCAAAATGCGCGACTGGCTCTATGCCCAGTCGGAACGTTACCGCTATCTCACCGTGCCTCTGGCCCATCGTGACCGGGACCTGGTTCACGAACATGCGCAGATCGTCGACGCGGCGCTTGCGCGGGACGCCGACCGCGCCGTGGCGCTGCTGACGGACCATCTGATGGCTACCGCGCGGATGCTTATCGACCCGCAAAATGGCCAGAGCGGAACCCATGCCGAACTGGCTGTCGTCGCGGATCAGGCCCTTTGATCCCATTTCAGCTCTGCCTGTTCTGACCGGTCCCACCGCCGCTGGCAGGCATCAGCATATTGCTCATGCCGCCATCGACCAGCAGGTCGACGCCGCTGATATGGCCAGCATGAGGGCCGATCAGAAACAGGATCGCCTGAGCGACATCCTCGGCCACGCCTAATTTGCGCAGGGGGATATTGGCTTCCCGCTGGTCGCGCCGCGACTGGTCCTTATATCCCGCAGCGGTCATCGGCGTGTAAGTGGGGCCGGGCGACACCGTATTGCACCGGATGCCGTCCGGACCCCATTCGATGCTGAGCTGACGGATCATCATCAGCAGCGCGGCTTTGCTGGAGGAATAGAAGCCGAGCGCGGGCGTGGGCTGGGTGGCCGACATGGATGCAGTCGCGACGAAGGCGCCCCTGCTTTCTTTGAGATGCGGATGGGCAGCCTTTCCCAGCAGCCAGGACGAGCGGGTGTTGATGGCGAAGATGCGGTCGAAATCGCTGATCGGCAGTTCGGCCAGTGCGCCGCCCATGATGACGCCAGCATTGCTGATGACGGCGTCGATCCCGTCCATATGGGTGAGCGCGGCAGCCACGATCCTGTCGCCGCAATCCGGTTCGGCGAGATCGACCACGCAGGTCGCAGCGGCGGGGCCGACCGCATCGGCCACGACCTGCAGATTGGCCGCATCGCGATCCGCGAGCAGCATCTGATGTTCGCCCGGTATCACGGACCCGGCCGCCAGCAGTTCGGCGCAGGCCCTGCCGATGCCGCTTGCAGCACCCGTAATGATCACCCGCATGTCACTCTCCCTACATAGATCCATGGCGTCGATGCGCAGTGTTTCAGTCCTTCAGGCCCAGTTCGTCCATCAACGCACCGCGCAGTTTGAACTTTTGGATCTTCGATGCCGACATCGGCCATTCGTCGATGAAACGTATATGGCGCGGGACCTTGAAGGAAGCGAGGCGCTGGCGGGTATAGGTGATGAGTTCCTCCGCCTCGACTTCGACATCGCCTTCGCGTTCGACATAGGCGGCGGGGATTTCCGCCAGCCGCTCGTCCGGCAGCCCGACCACCTGCGCCAGACGGACCGCCGGATGGGTCGCCAGCACCGCCTCGACTTCGGCCGCGGCAACATTTTCCCCGCCCACTTTCAACATATCCTTGAACCGGCCGTGGAACATGACATGGCCATGTTCGTCGATCGAGCCGATGTCGGCGCTGTGATACCAGCCGTCGGCGTCCAGCGCCTGCGCCGTCTTTTCAGGATCCTTGTAATAGCCGTCGAACAGATTGTAGCCGCGAATGAGAATTTCGCCGCGCTCGTCCACGCCCTTTTCCTCGCCGGTCTCGGGATCGACGATCTTCATCTCTATACCGGCCAGGGGGAAGCCGAGCTTCCTGAAGCCCATTTCCGGGTCCATCGTATAGCCGCCGGTGGTGACGATGCCGGCCGCCTCGGTCATGCCCATGGTCCCGACCTGAAGCATGTTGGGCGCCTTCTCCCGATAGGCCTGACCCACGCGATCCGGCATGAAGGCGAAGCAGCTGTTTTGCAGGCGCACCGACGACATGTCGGTCCTGGTCCAATCGGGATGGGTGATCATGGCCTGATGGAAGGTGACGAAGGGCAGGAACATCATCGTCACGCCTTCTTCCTCGATCTGCCTGAGACTCTCTCCGGCATCGAAATGCGGCTGGCCGATGAACGTGCCCCCCACGTCGATCGCGCCGAGCATGCACAGCATCGCGGCGATATGGAACAGCGGCAGCGGCGACCAGGCGCGCTCGTCGGGCTGGAAGGACCAGCGATAGCGGGCGAGATTCGATGCCTCCCGGGTGACGGCCTCGTGGCTGAGCAGGCACCCCTTGGGATTGGCCGAGGTGCCCGACGTATAAAGGATCATCGCGGTATCGCGGACTCTGACGGTCAGGCGGGAGGCGTGGATATCGGCCTCGTCCACCTGTTGCACCGCCGCGTCGAAGGTTGCCTGATCGATGAAGCCGGGGACCGAACGCCCGCCCAGCATGACGATCCGCCTGAGCAGAGGCGCGCCGGCGAGCGTCAGGGCGGCAGGGTCGGTGGCATCGGGCAGGTCGGGGAAGGCCTCCACCAGCCGGTGGCCGAAATCGATATGCTCGCTGACCATGTCATTGGTGATGATCGCGGCCAGATCGGCATTTTCCGCGACATAGGCCATTTCGGGCGCCTTGTAGCGCGCGTTCATCAGCACGGAGACGGCGCCGCACATCGCATTGGCGAACAGCGTTTCGACAAATTCGATGCTCGACGGCAGCAGGATGCCGACATGGTCGCCGCGCTGGATGCCGAGCGCCTTCAGCCCGCGCGCGCGTCTTAGGACGCTTTGTACGACATCGTCATATGTCTTGCGTTCCCCCGGAAAAACCAATGCTTCCTTGTCGGGCGCCTTGTCCCATCCTTTGAGAAGCAGATCGCCCAGGGTGGTTGCAGAGATACGGAATGGGGCGCAATCTTCGCCTTGTGTGACCACGGATGTCCGCTCCTAAAAATGCCGGTCAGCTGTCGATGACGATCAGATTGCAGCCATCGCTCCTGTCTGCGCCTTTCGTTGGATAGGTGCAGCTTTGTCTTCCGGCTCCAAGAGCAGGTGCAGAGATTTTTGCATCACTGGTCGGGAATTCACGATGGAAGCCTATGTCTACGATCATGTACGGACGCCCCGCGGCAAGGGCCGCCCTGATGGCGCGCTGCATGAGATCACCTCGGTCGAAATGGCGACGCAGCTGTTGAAGGCGCTTCAGAGCCGCAACGATCTCGACACCGGGCTGCTCGACGATGTGATCATCGGCATGGCCCAGCCGGTCGGCGAGCAGGGCGGGGTGCTGGCCCGCGCGGCGGTGTTGCAGGCAGGCTATGCCCAGACCGTCGCGGGGCAGCAGATCCATCGCTTCTGTGCAACCGGTCTCGATGCGGTCAGCCTGATCGCGGCGCAGGTGCATTCCGGCATGATCCAGGCGGGTATCGGCGGCGGCGTCGAGTCGATGAGCCGCACTGTCATGGGCTATGACTCGGGAGCGTGGACGTCCGATCCGTCGGTTGCCTTCAGCAATTATTATGCGCCCCAGGGCATCGGCGCGGACCTGATCGCGACGCTCGATGGCTACACGCGCGAGGATGTCGACAATTTCGCCGTCGAGAGCCAGCGCAAGGCCGCCCATGCGTGGGAAAACGGCTTTTTCAAAAACTCGATCGTGCCGGTCAAGGATGTGCTGGGCGAAGTCGTGCTCGACCATGACGAGCATATGCGCCCCGGCACCACGGTGGAAAGCCTTGCCAAGCTCAAGCCCGCCTTCGAAGGGTTCGGCAAGGCCGGGTTCGAGGCGGTGGCGAAGGCCAAATATCCCGAAATCGAAGATCTGAACTATGTCCACCATGGCGGCAACAGCTCGGGCATCGTCGACGGCGCGGGCCTGGTTCTCGTCGGGTCGAAGGAATTTGGGGAAAAGGCTGGGCTCAAGCCGCGTGGTCGCATCCGTTCCTACGCCAATATCGGGTCGGAGCCGACGATCATGCTGACGGCGCCGGGGGCGGTGTCGCGCAAGGCGCTCAAGGCGGCCGGCATGACCGAGAAGGACATCGACCTGTGGGAGCTGAATGAAGCCTTCGCCAGTGTCGTCATGCGCTTCCAGCGGGAACTGAACGTCCCCGACGACAAGATCAACGTCAATGGCGGTGCAATCGCGATGGGCCATCCGCTGGGCGCGACCGGCGCCATGATTCTGGGCACCGTGCTGGACGAGCTGGAGCGGCGGAACGCGGAAACCGGCCTCATCACCCTGTGCGCGGCCAACGGCCTCGGCACGGCTGCCATCATCGAGCGCGTCTGAGCGCGCACACCAAACTATAGAGCGGGACATCCCATGAAGACTATGCGACTGGAAAAGGCCGAGGACGGCTTTGCGATCCTGACCCTCGACGCCGAAGGCTCGATGAACGTCGTCAACGATGCTTTCATCGCCGACATGGAAGCGGCGACCAAGCAGATTGCCGAGGACGACAGCATCAAGGGCGTCATCCTGACGTCCGGCAAGAAGACGTTCATGGCCGGTGCGGACCTCAAGCAACTGGTGAACGGGTTCGGCACGCTGACGCCGCAGGAAGCCTATGCCTTTTCAAAGCGCGCGACCGACATGCACCGCGCCATCGAGCAATCAGGCAAGCCCTGGGTGGCGGCGATCAACGGCCTGTCGCTGGGCGGTGGGTTCGAGCTGGCGTTGGCTTGCCACCGCCGCATCCTGGTGGATGATGCCAAGGCGCAGGTCGGCCTGCCCGAAGTCAATGTCGGCCTGCTGCCCGGATCGGGCGGTACGGTGCGGCTCGGCATCATCGCGGGCATGAAGACCGCGCTCGACCTGCTGCTGTCGGGGCGCTCGGTCGGTCCGCAGGAAGCGCTCAAGCTCAAGATCGTGGATGAGATTGTCCCCGCCGACAGGCTGATCGACACGGCCAAGAGCTGGCTCGCCACCGGCCCGGATCCGGTCAAGCCCTGGGACGTCAAGGGGTGGACGCCGCCGCAGAAAAAGGGCCTGACCGTGCCCGAGGATTCCGGCGCATACATGATGTATACCGGCGGTCTCGCCAAGGTGGGTTATAACCAACCCGCGCCGGCCGCGATCCTGAACTCGGTGTTCCACGGAATGCAACTGCCCTTCGACAAGGCGCTCGCGGTCGAGGGCAAATATTTCGCCAAGCTGCTGACCGATCCGGTCGCACGCAACATCATCCGCACCACTTTCATTTCGAAGCAGGCGGCCGAAAAGGGCGCGCGTCGCCCTGAAGGCTTCCCCAAGTTCGAAGCCAGGAAGATTGGCGTGCTGGGCGCGGGCATGATGGGGGCAGGCATAGCGTTCGTGTCGGCCAATGCGGGCATCGAGGTCGTGCTGATCGACCGCGACGTCCCGACGGCGCAGAAGGGCAAGGACTATTCGGCCAAGGTGCTGGGCAAGCTGGTCGAAAAGGGCAAGCTGACGCAGGACAAGGCGGACGCCGTTCTCGCCCGCATCACCCCGACCGACGATTTCGCGCTGCTCGATGGCTGCGACATGGTGGTCGAAGCCGTGTTCGAGGATACGGCGATCAAGGCCGAAACCACGAAGAAGGCTGAAGCGGTGCTGCCGACGCAGGCCATTTTCGCGTCCAACACCTCGACCCTGCCGATCTCGCAGCTCGCCCAGGCGTCGCGGAGCCCCGACCAGTTCATCGGTCTGCACTTCTTCTCGCCGGTCGACCGCATGGGTCTGGTCGAAGTCATCATGGGCAAGCAGACCAGCAAGGAAACGCTGGCCAAGGGGCTCGACTTCATCGCGCAGCTGCGCAAGACGCCGATCGTCGTCAATGACAGCCGTGGCTTCTACACGAGCCGCGTCTTCCAGATGCTGATCCACGAAGGCGCAGCCATGCTGGCGGAAGGCGTGCCGCCGGCGGTGATCGAAAATGCCGCCAAGGCGGTCGGAATGCCGGTCGGCCCGCTGGCGCTGCTGGACGAACTTACCCTCGATCTGCCGCTCAAGATCGTGGATCAGGCGATCGCCGAGGAAGGTGAGAAATATACGCCGCCGGCGGGCGTCCCCGTGATGCGCCGGATGAAGGACGAGATCGGTCGGTCGGGGCGCAAGACCGGCGGCGCCTTTTACGACTATCCCGAGGGCGGCAAGAAGCATCTCTGGAAGGGGCTGGCCGAACATTTCCCGGTCAAGGACGGCTGGGATGTCGAGGAGCTCAAGACGCGCTACCTCTACGCCCAGGCAATGGAAACGGCGCGCTGTCTTGAGGAAAATGTGCTGGAGACGCCGCAGGATGCCGACCTGGGCGCCATTTATGGTTGGGGTTTCCCGAGCTGGACCGGCGGCACGATCAGTTACATCGATACGGTGGGGATCGAAGCCTTCGTCAAGGAATCCGACCGTCTCGCCCAGCTCTATGGCCCGCGCTTCCTGCCGTCGGCATGGCTGCGCGACAAGGCGGCGAAAGCCGAACCCTTTTATGCGTCCGCCAAGGGCGCGACGGCCAAGGAGCCGATCCCGGCATGAGACGCCTGATTTTCGAGCCGGAACATGAGCAATTCCGTGACAGCGTCGTCAAGTTCATGAGCGCCGAAGTCGGCGCCCATGCCGAACGCTTCCGTGAACAGGGCATGGTCGATCGGGAGCTGTTCCTGAAGGCCGGCGAGCAGGGGCTGCTGTGCACCTGGGCGGATGAGAAATATGGGGGGGCGGGTATCGACGATTTCCGCTTCGAACAGATCATCATCGAGGAGAATATGCGCCATGGCGACATAGGCTTCTACATCAATCTCCATAATGATCTGGTCGCGCCCTATATCGCCAAGCTGGGAACCGAGGAGCAGAAGGACCGCTGGATGCCCGGCATCGTCAGCGGCGAGAAGATCCTCGCCGTCGCGATGACCGAACCGTCGACCGGCAGCGACCTTGCGGGCATGCGCAGCAACGCAATCGACAAGGGCGATCATTGGCTGCTCAATGGCGCGAAGACCTATATCTCCAACGGCATCCTCAGCGATCTGGTGATCGTTGCCGCGCGGACCGACCCGAACAGCCGTCACGGCCTCGGCCTCTTCGTCGTCGAGCGCGGCATGGAAGGGTTCGAGCGCGGCCGCAAGCTCGCCAAGATGGGCATGAAGGCGCAGGACACCGCGGAGCTTTTCTTCAACGACGTCAAGGTGCCCAAGGAGAATGTGCTGGGCGATCCGACGCAGGGCTTCAAATATCTGGCGCGCTTTCTTGCGCAGGAACGGCTGGTGGCCGCGATCGGATTCATGGCGACTGCGCAGACAGCCTTCGACATCACGCTGGATTATGTGAAGGAGCGCAAGGCGTTCGGAAAGCCGATCGGGGCCTTTCAGAACAACCGGTTCAAGATGGCGTCGATGCGGGCCGAACTGGACGCGATCCAGACCTATGTCGACCAGTGTGTGCTGCTGCTCAATGCCGGGGAGCTGACGGCGGAGGACGCATCTTCGGCCAAGCTGCTGGCGAGCGAACTGGAAGGCCGGGTGATGGACGAGTGTGTTCAGCTGCACGGCGGCGCGGGCTATATGGAGGAATATCGCATTTCCCGCATGTATACCGACGCACGCATCAGTCGCATTTTTGCCGGCACTTCGGAAATCATGCGCGAAATCATCGGTCGTGGGCTGGGGCTTGACGAGCGCAAGCTGTCCTGACGGCTGAACCGGGGATAAGTCGGATGCTGAACGTCGAACAATTGCGCCGTTTCCGGGTGCCCGAAGCACAGGATGTCTGCGATCCGCGCGGGGCGATCCTCTATGCGCTGGGGGTCGGCGCGGGGCTCGGAGCCATAGCCGAGCAGCATCTGATCTTCGAGCGTGATCTGGCCGTGTTGCCGACCATGGCGCTGGTTCTGGGGACACCCGGATTCTGGCCCATGGCGCCGGAACTTGGCTGGGACTGGCCGCGCATTCTGCATGGCGAGCAGACGCTGAAACTGTTTTGTCCACTCGAACTGGGGCAACTGGTCAATGGCCGGATCGAGATTATCGGTCTCGCAGACAAGGGGGTGGGCAAGCCCGCGCTTGTGCGGGCGAAACGCGTGCTCACCACGCCCACCGACCGGCTGATCGCCGAAATGGAGGAAGTGTGGGTCTTGCGGGATGCAGGTGGTTTTGGCGGCGCGCGCAATCTTGACGGGTCGGAGCCGGTCGTCATGCCGGAGCGGCCAGCGGACGCGTTCCTCGACCTGCCGACGGCGTCCAATCAGGCAATGCTGTATCGCCTGACCGGCGATCGCAATCCTCTGCATATTGATCAGGGCACGGCGCAGGCGGCCGGTTTCGATCGGCCGATATTGCATGGGCTTGCCACCATGGGGCTGGTCGGCCGCGCATTGACCCATCTGTGCTGTGACGGCGATCCGGCTTCATTGACCGAAATGCGGGTCCGGTTTACCGCGCCGGTCTGGCCGGGGGAAACGGTCCGGACGGAGGTCTGGCGCCACGGCGACGAAATATCGTTCCGGGCGAGCGTGCCCGACAGGAACAGGATTGTGATCGATGGCGGACATGCGCGCATCGGTGGTTTCAAGGAAGAACGGGACGCATTGAAGTGAAGATATTGGACGGTAAGATTGCACTGGTTTCCGGCTCTGGGCGTGGCATTGGCAAGGCCATTGCGCTGAAACTTGCAAGCGCCGGGGCTCATGTCGTGGTGAACGACCTGGACGAGGATGTGGCGAAGGCAACGGCAAGCGAAATCGAAAGCCTGGGCGTCCGCACCGTGGTGTGCGTGGGCGATGTGACGGAAGCCGATTTCGGCGACAAATTTGTTGGAACGGCGATCGCGCATTTCGGAACGATCGACATCATCGTGAACAATGCGGGATATGCGTGGGATTCCGTGCTTCAGAAGACGAGCGACGAGCAGTGGATGGCCATGCTCGACGTGCATCTCAATGCCCCATTCCGCATTTTGCGCGCCGCGCAGCCGGTGATCGCCGCCGCGGCGAAGAACGAGATTGCGGAGCACGGCCGGGCCAAGCGCCGGACGGTCATCAATATATCCTCTGTCGCCGGGCTTGGCGGCAATGCCGGGCAGTCGGGCTATGCGGCGGGCAAGGCGGGGATTGTCGGCCTCACCAAGACGGTGATGAAGGAATGGGGGCGGTACAATGTCACCGTCAATGCCGTGGCTTTCGGCGCCATCATGACCCGCATGACCGCCGGCGAGGCGGGCAGCTCGACCATCAACGTCAAGGGCCGGGACATCAAGGCCGGCGTCAGCGACGAAATATTGGAAGCCATGGAAAAGGGCATCCCGCTGGGCCGTGCCGGAACACCGGAAGAAGCGGCCGGGGCCGTTTACCTGCTGTGCCTGCCCGAAGCGGATTATATCACGGGCGAGGTGATTGTCGCGGGCGGGGGCTGGAAACTCTGAGTGGAAGCGGGGCGGGCCCTTGCGCCCGCCCTTGTTCAGGCGGGCCAGCTCGGCGTTCGGCCCTGCATGCCTTCGAAGATGGGACGCATCGGATCGGGCACTGATCCCGCCCCGATGCCGGTGCCGAAATTGATGCCCCGTCGCTCATATATCCGCCATCCCTCGGCCGTGCGCCGCAGCCTGTCCTCATAGCCGCCCACCGCCAGAAGGTCTGTCGGGCGCAGGGGATCGGCGCCGGGGATCGCGAACCACTGCCAGGCCATGACGCGGCTGGCCGCGCGGGCTTCGTCGCCCTGCACTTCGATCACCAGATTGGTGATATTATGCGAACAGCCCATCATTGCGCCCTGATAGCCCATGCACTGGGCATGGATGGCTTCGCGCCCTACGGATCGCGCGCTGCCGAAGTCGATCGAGCCATCTTCCGTGAATATTTCCTCCGCGATGCGATGATATTGCATCGAATCGACCAGATGGGCGTAGCGGTAGATGCATTCCTCGATCGCGAGGCGATCCGCCAGCATGGGGAGGTCGATCGTCATGGCAAATACCCTTCTTTACCGACCGCGAGGGTGGTCGTGATCTTTGGTTCCTTTCAACCGCAGCCGACCACCCCGCCGTCGACCGGAATCTGGGCGCCGGTGACATAGGCGCCCGCGCGCGAACACAGGAAAATGACGATGCCGGCAATATCGTCCGGCGAACCCAGACGTTTGAGCGGAATATGCGCCAGCAGGGCAGGATCGACCTGATCCTCGTCCCGCATATGCGCCGTCATCTTGGTTGGGAAGAAGCCGGGAATGACCGCATTGACGGTGATGTTGCGTTCCGCCAGATCGCCCGCCAGATCGCGCGTCATCATATGGACCGCGGCCTTGCTCGCGGCATAGCTGTATGCGCTGAGCCGCTCCGTCTTCATGCCCGCGACCGAACCGATGTTGATCACCCGCGCCGGATCGCCCAGCGTCCCGACAGCGCCCAGTTCAGGCAGCAGTTCCCGGATCATGGTGAAGGGCGTCTGGACATTCACGGCCATCACGCCGGGCCAGGCCTTGTCGGGGAAGCTGTCGATCGGCCCGCCCCAGGTCTTGCCCGCATTATTGACCAATATGTGGCACGCGCCGACCGCATCGCGATAACGGGCGACGAGATCGACCGCCGCCTCGGGTGTCGACAGGTCTGCGGGGAGGGGGATGCACGGTCCCAGCGCCGCCATTTCCCGGGCGGCCTCTTCGCAGATGTCGGCCTTGCGCGATGTGATCGCGACCGTCGCCCCGGCCCGCAGCAGACCTTCGGCGATCATGCGGCCCAGCCCCTGTGCGCCGCCGGTGACCAGCGCCTTCTTGCCGGTCAGGCTGAACAGATCGCTCACATCGTCACCACGACTTTGCCGAACTTATGCTGGTCGCGCAGATGCAGAAGCGCTTCCTTCGCCTGTGCGAGCGGATAGGTCGCCTCGATCACCGGCTTGATTTCATATCGCTCGGCAAAGGCGAGCATGTCCTTGAAGTCCTGCGGGTCGCCGACCTGGCTGCCGACGATGCTGGCGCTCTTCAGGAAGATGTCGGTCGCGTTGAACTTGATCTCATTGCCGGCGGTCGAACCATAGATGACGATGCGCGCGCCCGGATTGATGGCGCGGACATAATTGGCGAAGCTGGGCGAGGGCGCACCGTCCAGCACCACATCGATGCCGCCGGTCAGCTTGCCGACCTGCTTGCGCCAGTCGGGATCGGTGTAGAGCAGGCCGCCCTTGGCCCCCATCGCCACGGCCCGATCGATCACGTCCTGATTTTCGCCGGTGACATAGACATTGGCGCCCTTGGCGACGGCGAAGGCAAGGCCGAATGTCGCAACGCCGCCGCCCACGCCGCTGATGAGCAAGGTTTCCCCCGCCTCCAGCCGGCCCTTGAACATCAGCGCGCGCCAGGATGTCAACGCCGTCAGGGGCATGGCCCCGGCTTCCTCGAAGCTCATGAAGGCGGGCTTGGGCGCCAGATTGTCGACCGGCACGCAGATATATTCAGCGATCGTGCCGGCAAAGGGCATGCCGAGCAGGCCGAAATCGGCGGCCGGCGCATGGCGGTTCGGCCCCCAGTTGCGCGCGGGATACAGAACGACCTCATCGCCTTCGCTGACGCCGGTCACGCCCTCACCGATCATGTCGACGACGCCCGCGCCATCGCAGCCCAGCGTGATCGGCACAGTCATGCCGGGATATTGACCATGCGTGATGAACAGTTCGCGATGGTTGATCGACGCCGCCCGCAGTGCGACGCGCACCTCTCCCGGACCGGGCACCGGCGTTTCGACTTCCGTCACCGCAACGGATTCAGGGCCGTCGGTCCGTTCGAGATAAAGGGCCTTCATGGTCAACCTTTCCTAATATCCTGCCTGGCGCCGCGAGCTGCGTGGCAACAACCCTTGCGTGACGGCCCCGGCTTTTCCGTTCCGAAGCTGGACATTTTTCCGGCTCATTGGGAACCTATCTGTGGATAGGAAAAAGGGATTGCGTTTATAGATTCATCGCTCAGAATATATTTCACACAATAAAACGAATCGTGCGAAGGCGCGTGCTCAGGAGAGAACAGCATGACCGTTGTGCCGACAACCATCTTGCCGCCCCGGTCGACGCATAGCCCAATCCGGCGCGCCGCGCTGGTGGCGTTGACCGACAAAGTGGCTCAGTCGCGCATGACGGCGGTGTCCGCCCCCGCCGGAAGCGGGAAGACAACGGCCATGCTGTTCTGGGCGGATGAACTCAAGGCCCGGGGGCGTCCCGTTCTCTGGCTGGCGGCGCGGGCGGGATTAGGAAGCAAGCAGTCGTTTCTCCAGGCATTGAAGGCCGCCGGGATCGTCGCGGGCCTGCCGTGGGAAGACCTGAAAAGTAATGCATCCGATGAAAGCTGGCTGTCCATCATCGCGATGATGGGGGATGTGCGACCCGTCATCATCATTGATGACGCGCAGTTGCTGGCCAAACCGATCCTTGAATTTGTGGCGCAATTGTCGTCCAGCGCGCGGGATGCGCTCACCATCATCATTGCCGCGCGTGGGACGGTCGGACTGTCGCTGGCGCGCATGCGCGCGCTCGGATTTCTGGTCGAAGTGGGGGTCGCTGACCTGTCCTTCACTTTGACCGAAGCGACCGAGCTGGTCACCCGGTCGATCGGAACGCCGGTGGATTCGCGCGATCTACAGGACATAGTGGGTGATACACAGGGCTGGGTTTCCGGTATTGTGATCGCATGCGACCTCTATCGTCGTGCCGGCGAAGGCGCTGGAAATCTTCGATTGACGGGCCTCCGGCCGGAATTCGCCGAATATTTTCATGATGAAGTATTGAGCCTGCAGCCGGACGATGTCCGTCGCTTTCTGGTCGACACCTCGATACTCGACGAACTGACCCCATCCGCCTGCGCGGCAGTAATGGAGGATGAAAATTCCCGGGCGATGCTGGACCATGTCTTCCGCGAAGGTCTGTTTCTGCATGCCATCGATCAGGAACATAGCCGCTATTCCTATCACCGGCTGTTTCGTGAAATGGTCCTCGGCAGGCTCATGGAACGCGCGCCTGGCCGTGCCGCCGTCATGCATCGACGGGCGAGCGACCATTTTGCGGAAAATGGGCAGCTTATCATGGCGATCGAACATGCGCGGCTGAGCGGCGATAAGGCGTTTCTCGCCGACCAGCTGGATCGTCTGGCCGAAGGACTGACCTATTCGGGATATCTGTATCGCATCGACGAACTGGGCGCGGAACTGCCCTGGCCGATCCTGGCCGAACGTCCCAACCTGCTGCTGGCGCTGGCGTGGAGACGTATCCGCCAACTGGCATTTTCTTCGGCGGACAGACTGATTTCCGCCGCGAGGCAGGCCTGTGAAGCCCGGCGCGAGGCGCAGTCCCTGCCCGCACATGAAATCGAGCAGCTTGACCTGCTGATCCGCCATCGCTTCGTGATGCTGGCGGCGGCGCGCGACGACATGGTCAGGGTCGAGGCGGACTCCGAGCCGCTGCTCGCCGAACTGGCCGACAGTCACGCCTACCTCAGCTGCACCTTGCTGGCGCAGCTCATGTCGGCGCGGCGGGAACTTTATCATTTTCAGGACATGCTCAAGCTTGAGGCGGAAACCAGCCGCGCCCTCTCGCGCCCCGGATCGGCTTTTGCGTCCATCGCGCTGAAGGCCTCAGTCGCGCCCACCATGATGGCGCAGGGCAAGACCCCCTTTGCCCAACGGTTTCTGGAAGAAGCCTTTGCGCTTGCGGTTGAGATCCATGGTCCGGGTTCCGGCCTGGCTGCGCTTCCTGCCTTGCCGTTGGCCGAGTTGCTTTACGATGCAGGCGATCTTGAACAGGCGGCGGATCTGGCGGAGCAGTATCTGCCGGTCGTGCGGCAATGGGGATTTTCCGATCAGATGGCGTCCGGCTATCTGGTCAGCGCGCGTTTGCGGGCGGCACGGGGCGATTTGCCCGGAGCGCTTTCGACGCTCAACGACGCCCATCTCGTGGCGATCGAATGTGGACTTGATCGCCTGCGCTCCTTCATCGTGGCAGAGGAAGTGCGGCTGCTGATCAAGGCGGGGCAGATTGAGGAGGCCGAGCAGCATTTTCTGGCGGGCGATCCGCAGCTGGACGGCGAACCCATTCCGACCTTGCACCCGACGCGGCGCAACGAAAGCATCGCGATCGCCTGGCTCCGGATCGAGATGCAACGTCACCGGCTTGGACGGGCGCGCAAGGTAGCCCATCGCTGGCTCGAATTCGTCAAGCGCGCGGGGGCGGTGCGTTCGGCCGTGATCTTCGAACTGCTGTTGGCGGAAATCGCCGTGCTTCAGGGCAATCGGTCCGAGGCGCGAAGGGCTGTTCGCGCCGCCGTCGAAATGGCCGAACCTGCCGGATGGGTGCGGGTCTTCATCGATGAGGGCGAGGTGATCGCGTCTCTCATCATCGAAGCCTATTCGCAGGGTCCGGAACTGGAAACGCCCGCCGATCGCTTCGCCGTTCGCCTCGTGTCGCTATTGCGCAGAGGACCGCAGATCGAAGCGGATGAGGACGAGGAGGATGATTTCGGTCTGACCGGGCGCCTCGCCAACCGCGAGGTCGACATTTTGACGATGGTGAGCGGTGGCTTGCGTAACCGGGAAATCGGCGACCGCCTGGGTCTGACCGAAGGCACGGTCAAATGGTATATGCAGCAAATATATGACAAGCTGGGCGTGCGGCGCCGGCCGCAGGCGGTTCTGAGGGCGCGGCAACTGGGTATTTTGCCCTGAAGCGCGCGCGGCTTCCTATCGAAGGATAGATTGCGCCGTTCGCGCAACCTGCGAACCGCGCAATCTGCGCGAAAGGAAATATCATGGCAAAACGCAAGGTCATCATCAGCTGCGCGATTACAGGCGCAATCCACACGCCCTCCATGTCGCCCTATTTGCCCGTGACTGCGGAGGAGATTGCGGAATCGGCGGTCGGCGCGGCGGAGGCGGGCGCGGCCATCATCCATTTGCATGCGCGCAATCCTGTCGATGGGCGGCCGGACCAGAATCCCGATCTGTTCGAACCCTTCCTCAAGGTCATCAAGCAGCGCACGGACGCGGTGCTGAACCTGACCACGGGGGGGCACCCCTCCATGACGGTGCAGGAACGTATTCGTCCCGCCCAGACTTTCGCTCCTGAAGTTGCCAGCCTCAATATGGGCACGATGGGCTTTGGTTTGTTCCCGATGCTGGATCGCTACAAATCGTTCAAGCATGACTGGGAACCGGCAGCGCTCGAAGCGTCGCGCGACCTGGTGTTCAAGAATACCTATGCTGATATCGAATATCTTCTGACAACTTTGTCACCACTGGGCACGCGGTTTGAATTCGAATGCTATGACACCAGCCATCTTTACAATCTGAAATATTTTCTCGACCGCGGTCTCGTAAAGGCGCCGCTGTTCATCCAGACCTGCTTCGGCATATTGGGCGGCATCGGCAGCCATCCCGACGATATCATGCACATGAAGCGGACGGCCGACCGGCTGTTCGGCGACCAATATGAATGGTCCGTGCTGGGGGCTGGCGCGCGCCAGATGAGCATTATCGCCATGGCGGCATCCATGGGCGGCAATGTTCGCATCGGTCTGGAGGATTCGCTGTGGGGCGGTCCGGGCCGGCTCGCTGAAACCAACGCGGAGCAGGTGAAGACCGCACGGCAGATCGTCGAAGGCATGGGTCTTGAAATCGCCACGCCTGATGAGGCGCGCGCCATGCTCGACCTCAAGGGCGCGGACCGGACGAATATCTGATGGCGGAAAAAAGCGGGCCGCTGGCCGGTATTCGCCTGCTGGAGATCGACGCGATCGGCCCCGTGCCGCTCGCGGCGATGCTGTTGGCCGATATGGGCGCCGAGATCGTCCGCATAGCCCGGCCGCCATCGGCGGGGGTGGGGGACTGGGACGATGTGGGGGGCGATATCCTGCATCGCAGCCGGGCGGTGGCCTATCTCGATCTCAAGCGGGACGCGGATCGCGAACAGCTGCTGGCATTGATCGAGCGGGCGGACGGGTTGATCGAGGGATACAGGCCCGGCGTCATGGAACGCCTTGGGGTCGGTCCCGATGTCTGCCTGGCGCGCAATCCGCGGTTCGTGTTCGGACGGATGACGGGTTGGGGGCAATCCGGGCCGCTCGCGCTGCGGGCGGGCCATGACATCAATTATCTGTCGATCACCGGCGCTCTCCACGCCATGGGTGAGCGGCAGGGGACGCCGCCGGTGCCGCTCAATCTGGTGGGCGATTATGGCGGCGGTGCGATGTTCCTGATCTTCGGCCTGTTGAGCGCGCTGCTTGCGGCGCAACGGACGGGGCAGGGGCAGGTCGTCGATGCCTGCATCACCGACGGCGTCGCGTCGTTGATGAGCCTTTTCTATGCGTGGCAGCCCAAGGGTTTGTGGGAAGATGCGCCCGGCTCCAATCTGCTGGACGGCGCGGCACCCTTTTATCGCTGTTATGAATGTGCCGATGGGCGGCATGTCGCGGTGGGATGTCTGGAACCGAAATTCTTTGCCCAGATGGTGGAAGGACTGGGTCTTTCCGATCGGCACTATGACCAGAATGATCGGGAAGGCTGGCCCGCGATGCAGGCGGACTTTGCCACGGTGTTCCTGACGAAAAGCCGCGACGAATGGGCTGCCCTGTTTGCGGCCGGCGATGCCTGCGTCACGCCCGTCCTGTCGATGGAGGAAGCGCCCCGGCATGCGCATAATGCGGCGCGTGGGACTTTTGTGCGGCGGAACGGCATGGCCCAGCCAGCGCCCGCGCCGAGATTGTCCCTCAATGCGGGCGGCATCTGCGAGCCTTCGGCCGTGCCGGTCGCCGACCTGATCGCAGCCTGGTCCTGATCTGCCATCGCAGCCATGCATAGCGCATCGGTGCGGCGCAAATACAACATCTGAGCCGTTTGTTCTGGATTGGCGCAAATCCTATCCGGCGATAGGTGGTTAATGAGGCTGAACGCTGAATTTGCCGCAGGTCATCACGCTTGCGCCGCGCGCAGGTGGCAGCGATAACTGGTTCAAGGAGAGGATTTTTATGCGATTGGCTGCTCTGAAATTGGCATTGGTTGCGAGCGCCGCGGCTGTTGTTTTCCCCTCATGGGCTCAGCCCGTAACCTCGGCCGAACCGCAGGCGGAAAGCGCGAATGCGGGTGACATAGTTGTCACAGCCCGTCGCCGGGAAGAGCGGCTGCAAGATGTGTCCGTCTCCATTTCCGCCTTCTCTTCGGAGGCGCTGGAACGCAGCACCGTTCAGACGGTCAGCGACGTGAAGACGATCGCGCCGGGTTTCACCTTCTCATCCGAAGGGGGCAAAGATAACGTCGCCCTGACCCTGCGGGGCATTGGCCAGTTGCCGCTGGGCGAAGTGACGCCGGGCGTCGTCATCTATCTCAACGACACCCCCTTGCCGTCCGTCGGGTCGAACGTGCCGACCTATGATATCGGCAGCATTCAGGTGCTCAAGGGGCCGCAGGGGACGCTGTTCGGCCGTAACACGTTGGGCGGGGCGGTCGTGATCGGCAGTCAGAAGCCGAGTTACGCGTTCGAAGGCTATGTGGAGGGCACTTACGGCCGCTTCGATTATCGCGAGCTGGAAGGCGCGGTGAATATCCCGATCATCGAGGATAAGATCGCCTTCCGCGCGGCGGGCCAGATCCGCCGGCAGGACCCGCGCAGGATCGCCTTCGACGGTGGCCCGGGCTTCGACAATATCCATCAGGACGCCTTCCGCCTGTCGCTGCTGGTCGAGCCGGTCGAGGGCCTCAAGAGCACGACCATCTATGAATATTTCAAGGGCGATGAACTGGCCGGCGGCCTTTATCTGCTGCGTGAGAATTACCCCTTCGCCGCGCTGGGGCTGGGGGTAGTCGAGCCGCAGGTGCAGGCGGCGCTGCAGGCGCAGAAGGCCAATCGTCGCGGATCGTTCGATGGCGGCATCAACGGCGGTGCGGCCTATCGCAAGACCACGTCTATCACCAATGATACGTCTTTCAGCTTTGGCGATCTGACGCTGCGCAACATTTTCGGCTATCGCAAGAATTACAGTTATCAGCTGATCAACACCGGCGGCCTGCCGCTGCTGCAGATACCCACGGGTCTACCGTCTCCCGCGCCTTCGGCCGTGCCGTTCACCCTGTTCACAGCGTCATCCGTGCTGGATCGGCAGTATCTGACGAATGAAACCCAGTTGCTGGGCGACTTTGGTTCGTTCAATTTCATCGTTGGCGCATTTTACAATAATGACAAGCCGGACGGTCCCAGCGGGTCGCAGTTCACGGCATTTTCCGTTGGTGGCGTCCCTGCTCCGGCGGTGACGGCGCATGTTCGCAACAAGAACTGGGCGGTCTATGGCCAGATCGGTTATGAATTTACCGACAAGCTGAAGCTCAATCTGGGCGCGCGTTACAGCTGGGACAAGGTATCGGCCTGCGGTGGCACCATCGGCACGAATTATGTCGATGAAGCCACTTGCCTCAACACCGCCGCCCTAGGTCTGGCCGACGGCGTCGGCACGGTATCCAACAAGGGGCAGGAGCCGAGCTGGACCATCGGGCTCGATTACAAGGCGACGCCGGACTGGCTACTCTATATCGTGTCGCGGCGCGGCTATCGGGGCGCCAATGTGAACACGCCGCTGTTCGAAACGCCCTTTACCACGGGCGGCACAAACCCGGCCTGCGTCGCGACCGGAGGCGTGTGCGCGGATCTTCGTCCTTTCCAGAAAACGGGAGAGGAAAAGATCACCGACGTCGAGATCGGTTCCAAATATGATTATCATGTCGGATCGGCACGCGGGCGCCTCAATATCGCCGCCTATTACAGCAAATATAAAAATGCCCTTCAGTTCCTGAACACGCAGACGACCGTTCCGAATGGCACCCCGGATTCGCCGACCAACGGGTCTTTGGCCGCCAATGTCGCGGATCTGCGGATTTGGGGCGTGGAACTGGAAGCATCGATCAGCCCCGTGCGGAGCCTCACCGTCGGTTTCAACGCCGCCTATACCAATGTGAAGGTGGAAAGCCTGACCGTTCCAGCGGGGCTGCCTTCGACGATCGTGCTGGGCGAGGGCCAGATCAACAAATATTCGCCCAGCTTTTCCGGCACGGCCAGCGTCAGTTGGACCCTGCCGATCCGTCCGGCTGACGGCGATGTCGTGCTCAACGCCGACCTGTTCATGACCGACGATTTCGGCGGTCAGAACGGCGAAAAGCTGCCGGGTTACCAGTTGGCCAATGCACGGCTGGACTGGCGCGGGATCGGGGGCACGGGCCTTGATCTGGGCGTCTATGTGAAGAACCTCTTCAACGAGAAATATTTCTCGGCCTCCAGCGTTCTTCTGCCGTCCTTCCCCACCAGTTCGGTCTATGCGGGCGATCCGCGGACCTGGGGCGTCACGGCCAAATATACATTCTAAAACGCCTGTGAGGGGGGAGGGTGAGCGATCCGTCCGCCTTCCCCCTCTACAAGGACAGGTTTGCGCCGAGGCGGCAGGGCGTAGGAAGTTCCCGAGAGGATGGCCATGAAGCTCGGCATATGCAGCATGTGGGGGGACAGGCTGGACGGATTTCGCGAAGAAGTCCGTCTTGCTGCCGATCTCGGTTTCGAGCTGATCACTGTGGGCGATTCGCCAGCGGGTTGGCACGAACTCTATGTGTCGCTTACCCTCGCTGCACTGGACGCCCCGAAAGCGACTTTGGCGCCGCTTGTCACATCGCCCTTCATGCGGCATCCGCTGGTAACGGCTTCCGCGCTCAGCACGATCGACGATCTTTCCGGCGGGCGCGTGGCATTGGGCCTGGCGACGGGCGGCAGCACGGTTCTGGCCATCGGGCGGCCGCCCGCCACGCAAAAGGAAATACGGGCGGAACTGGCGGCGCTTCGGGACCTGTTTGCCGGACGGCCGGCGGAGCTGAACGGAGCGGAGATCAAGCCGCTCCGTTTTGCCCGGCCGATTCCGATCTATTATTCCGCCTTCGGTCCCAAGGCGCTGGCTCTGGCGGGCGAGCAAGCCGATGGCGTCATATTGTTCGCGGGTGAACGCCATCTCGACGCGCTGAAGGACCGGATCGATACGGTCCGGGCAGCGGCGCAGGCGGCGGGGCGGGACCCTTTGTCGATCGATATTTGGGTCGTTTCCTTCGCCTCGATCCGTCCCAGCCGGGACCAAGCCATTGACGATCTCAAGGCGTTCATCGTCGTCAACGGCATGGCCTTCCGCACGCCCGAAACGCTGGCGCGTGTCCCGACGCAGTTTCGCGGCAAGATCGATGAACTGCACGCGCGCTATGACCCGACCGAACATGTGGTCGTCGGCGGCAGGAATGTGGCCTTGATGGAAGAATTGGGGCTGACCGGGTTTCTGGCGGATTTCGATACGTTGGCAGGACCCGTCGACGCGGCCACGGACATGCTGCGGCAACTTGAGGCGATGGGCGTCTCGACCTTCATCGCGGCCTTGCCCGGACATGCGGCGCCGCTAGAAACCATTCGCGGGCTTGCCCTGGCGAGGAGTGCGATGTGACACTGGATCTACTGCATCTGAGCGAAGACGAAGCGGCCGGGATTGCGGCGGTGCTGCGATCCCCGTCCCTTGCGGACATGATGGAGGCAGCGGAGGCGATGACGGTCGCAGCGCATGGCCGTCGCGTGACCTATTCGCGCAAGGTCTTCATCCCCCTCACCAAATTGTGCCGCGACGTCTGCCATTATTGCACCTTCGCCACCACGCCGGCCCGCGCCGGTGATGCCTATCTCAGCAGAGACGAGGTTCTGGCCATTGCCCGCGCGGGGGCGGCGGCCGGATGCCGGGAAGCCCTTTTCACGCTCGGCGATAGGCCGGAGGCCCGCTATGCCGCTGCGCGTGAGGCTCTCGCGGGGCTTGGGCATGACTCGACCCTGTCCTATCTTGCCGAAATGGCGGAACTGGTGTTCCGCGAGACGGGCTTGCTGCCTCATCTCAATCCCGGTCTGATGGACAGCGCCGACTATGCGCTGTTGAGGCCGCATTCCGCTTCCATGGGCATCATGCTGGAAAGCAGTTCCGACCGGCTGTGCGCACGCGGCGGCCCGCATTTCGGTTCGCCCGACAAGGAGCCGGCCCTGCGATTGGCCGCCATCGAGGAGGCCGGACGGGCGCGCGTGCCATTCACGACCGGCCTGCTGATCGGCATCGGCGAAACCCGCGATGAGCAGGTGGAAGCGCTGGTCGCCATTCGCGATCTGCATCGCCGCTACGGCCATGTTCAGGAAGTCATCATCCAGAATTTCCGCGCAAAGCCGGGAACGCGGATGGCGGATCATGCCGAACCGTCGCTTGACGATCATCTTTGGGGCATCGCCGCCGCGCGGATCATCCTGGGGCCTGAGATGACGATCCAGGCACCGCCCAATCTCCACGATCGCGTCGATCTGGCGCCGCTGATCCGGGCCGGCGTCAATGATTGGGGCGGGGTGTCGCCCGTGACGCCGGACCATGTAAACCCGGAGGCGCCCTGGCCGCATCTGGAGATATTGGAGGACGCCACCAAAGCCGCGGGCCGCATATTGATGCAGCGGCTCGCCATCGGTCCGCGTCATGCGCTCGCCGCGCGGGATTGGGTAGCGCCAGCCATCGCCACCCAGATCCTGCGTGCCATCGACGGGCGGGGATTGCCCAAGGTCGACGACTGGTCCGCAGGGCATGGCGATCCCGCGCCCGACATCATGGCCGTGGAGCCCGTTCTGGCCTCCCGATCGGTCCTCTCCATCCTTGCCGCGGCGGAGGAGGGTGAGCGGCTGAGCGAAGCGGACATTGTCACCCTGTTCGATGCCGAGCAGGATGATTTCACCGCCATCGTCAACCAGGCCGATCGGTTGAGGCGGCAGGCCGTGGGCGACATGCTGACCTATGCGGTCAACCGCAACATCAACTATACCAATATCTGCCTCTACAAATGTGGTTTCTGCGCCTTCTCGAAGGGCAGCACCAAGGCCATGCGCGGTCCGGCCTACAGGCTCGACATGGAGGAGATCGGACGCCGCGCGGCCGAAGCCTGGGATCGCGGCGCGACCGAAGTCTGCCTTCAGGGCGGGATTCATCCCGATTATGACGGTCACACCTATCTTGATGTCCTGAAGGCAGTGCGTGAGGCCGCGCCCGATATTCATATCCATGCCTTTTCGCCGCTGGAGGTGACGCACGGTGCGCGCACGCTCGGTCTGCCGCTGGAGGATTATCTGGCACGGCTGAGGGAAGCGGGGCTGTCCACGCTACCCGGCACGGCGGCGGAGATACTGGATCCCGAAGTTCGCGCCATCATCTGCCCTGACAAGGTGACGGCGGATGAGTGGATCGAGGTGATGCGCGTGGCGCATGGGGTGGGCCTGCGCAGCACGGCGACGATCATGTTCGGCCATGTCGAGGAATATCGCCATTGGGCGCGCCATCTGCTCCGCATCCGCGGGTTGCAGGAGGAGACGGGCGGCTTCACCGAATTCGTGCCGCTGCCGTTCGTGCATATGGAATCGCCGATCTGGCGCAAGGGGCTGGCACGGTCCGGGCCAAGCTATCGGGAGGCCGTGTTGATGCACGCGGTGGCGCGCATCGTGCTGCATCCGGTGATCCCCAATATCCAGGTGTCCTGGGTGAAGATGGGACCGGAAGGGGCCGCGGCGATCCTGAATGCAGGCGCCAATGACATGGGTGGCACGCTGATGGATGAATCGATTACCCGGGCTGCCGGTGGCGTCAATGGGCAGGAATTCGGGCCTAAGGAAATGCAGGCTCTGGCGGCCTCGGTGGGACGGCCTGTCCGCCAGCGCACGACACTTTATCAACCGGTGCCGCCACGGCCCCTTGCCTTATCGGAGACGCTATGACCGACCTGCAATATCCGGTGAAGGACAAGGTTGCGATTGTCACCGGCGGAGGAACCGGCATCGGTCTGGCCACCGCGCTCATGCTGGCGGGCCGTGGGGCGAAGATCGCCGTGGCAGGGCCGGAGGCTGCGCCGCTCGATGAAGCCGTCGCGCGGGTCGAGGCAACTGGCGGAGAGGCGATCGCCCTCATCATGGATGTCACCGACGAGGAGACGGTGGCGAACGGCATCGCCCAGGTCGTGGATCGTTTCGGCAGGCTCGACATCCTGCACGCCAATGCAGCGCAGACCGGTATGTTGGCCGGTGATGGGCTGATCGCAGATATGGATGCCGACTTCTGGGACCGTGCCTTTGCGGTCAACCTTCGCGGGGCGATGCTCACCGCAAAACATGCCATCCCGCGCATGATCGCTGCGGGCGGCGGTTCGGTCGTCTTTACCGGATCGGGCAAGGGCCTCGCCGGGGATCTCGACTTTCCCGCTTATGGCACGACCAAGGCCGGCCTGCTCAGCCTGTCCCGCTATATCGCCACGCAATATGGAAAGCAGGGCATCCGGTCCAATGTCGTCGTTGTCGGGCTGGTGATGACGGAGGCTCTGGACCGCAACATGCCGCCGGAGGCACAGGCGCTGATGCGGGAGCATAATATGGTCGACTATCTCGGTCGGCCGGAGGATATTGCAGAGGTAGTCGCGTTTCTGGCATCCGATCAATCCCGCTACATCACCGGCGCTTCGATTGTCGCCGACGGCGGGTTCACGTCCCATTCCGCGGTATTTGCAGACATGATGCGCTTTACCGCCAACCAATCGAAGGACATTCTATGACATTTCCTGCCATTGCCGTCGTCGGCGGCACCGGCAATCTGGGCGCTGCGATCGCCTGGCGGCTGGCGCGTGCCGGTTATCCCGTGACGATCGGATCGCGAAAAGCCGAAAGTGCGGAAAAGGCAGCCTCGGAACTGGGGCACGGTCTGCGCGGGGGCGCCAATGCGGATGTCGCGGCGGAAGCGGACATTGTCATCGTGACGGTGCCCTTTGCCGCACAGGAGGCGACGCTTCGCGACATTGCCCCCCATGTCGCGGGCAAGCTGGTCGTGGACACGACTGTCCCGCTCGTTCCGCCCAAGGTGATGCGCGTCCAGTTGCCGGATGAAGGCTCCGCCGCCCAGAAGGCGCAGGACGTGCTGGGACAGGATGTCACGCTGGTCTCCGCTTTCCACAATGTCGCCGCGCACAAGCTGGCGAAGGATGTCGATGTCGGGTGCGACGTGCTGGTATTTGGCGATGACAAGGATGCCCGGGCGCGCGTTGTGGCACTGGCTGATGCCATGGGGTTGCGGGGGCTGCATGGTGGTGCGCTCGTCAATTCCGCCGCTGCCGAAGCGCTGACGTCGATCCTGATCTTCATGAACAAGACTTATAAGGTCGACGGCGCGGGCATTCGCATCACGGGCGAACTCGTGCCGCTGGAGGCGTGACGCTGCCTTGACGGGTTCGAAGGAATCCGCCCATCGAAAGCCCTGACCCTCTCTTCGGACAGGGCACGGCTGATGGTGAGGATGGGGGAAGGGCATTTTGCCGTGCCGAAAATCGTCGGGCACAGATTTCAGGGCGGCTTCCCCTTCCGGCGGGAAGGTGCCGCGCACCCCGCCCCGTCTATCCTTTCGCCCGGAGAATATGGGAGGATCATCATGAAGCTCAACATCGGCGTTCCCAACAGCATGCACGTCGCCGCGATGACGCAGCCCTGGGAATATGCTTTGACCGGAGATGACATCGGACAGGCGGTGGCGACGGCCGATCGACTTGGTTTCCACAAATGCATGCTGGGCGAACATTTCATCATCCCACAGGAACATATAGCGCTGTCGGGCGACCATTATGTTCATGGGACGGTTGCACTCGCCTTCCTCGCCGGTCGTACCAGGAACATGAAGCTCAGTTCCTCGGTGTCGATCCTGCCTCTGCAAAGCCCGATCGTTCATGCCAAGGCCTGGTCGACGCTCGACTGGCTGAGCGGCGGCCGGGCCACGGCCTTGTTCGGGGTCGGCTGGCTGAAGGAAGAGTTCGACATGCTGGGTGTGGATTTCCACCAGCGCGGGCGCATGGCCGATGAATATGTCGCCGCGATCATGGAACTGTGGACATCGGAAAAGCCCGAATTCGAGGGCGAGTTCGTCCGGTTCAGAAATGTCGGGTTCGCGCCCAAGCCGGTGCAGCAACCGCGTCTGCCGATCTGGTTCGGGGGCGATGCCGAACCGGTGCTCAGGCGCGTGGCGAAATTCGGCGACGGCTGGTCGCCCTTCCGCACCCCGCCGGAAAAATTCCCGGAATGCCTCGACTTCATCCGTTCGCAGCCTGAATATGACGGACGGCCGATCGACATGTTCTTTGCGCTCGAAATGCTCAATGTCGGCGCGCATCATGAGATCATGGATGACCCGCGCGCGCCCGGGACGCGGGACGCGCAAAAGGTCATCGATCAGGTGGGCTGGCTGAAGGAACTGGGGGTCAATGAAACCATCGTTCCGCTGCCGCCGGGCATATCCGGGCTGACCGAATATCTTGAGCGGCTCCAGTGGGTGGCCGAGGAAATCATGCCCAAAATCTGAAACCTGCCGGGGGAAAGGCGCGAGCTGGCGCGCTTTTCCTCATGGACATCGCAAGACTGATCGGGAGGACTTGATGGCCCAATATGATGTTGTGGTGGTGGGATCGGGCGCTGCGGGCATGACTGCGGCGATCAGGGCCGCGTCCGCCGGGCTGTCGGTCCTCGTGCTTGAAAAGGCCGAACATTTCGGCGGCACGACATCGGTTTCGGGCGGCGGCATCTGGATTCCCGACAGCCCGCAGGCCAAGGCCGCCGGTGTCGAGGACAGCCGCGCCGTGGCGCGCCAATATGTGCTGGACGTGATCGGACCGACGGCCAATCCCGCGCTGATCGACGCCTATCTCGACGCCGGTCCGGAAATGGTGGAATGGCTGGACAAGAACAGCGAGGTTCATTTCCTTCTCTCGCCGCCCAGCAGTGACTGGTACCCTGAAGTCGGCGGCGCCGCCGATCATGGCCGACTGCTTTCGCCGCAGGAATATGACGGCAAGAAACTGGGCGATCACTTCGCCGAGCTTCGTCCGGCACGCGAGGAGTTCAACGCGCCGGGCGGCTTCATGATCGATCTGTTCGACCTTCCTTATCTGGCCGAAATGCCGTCGCCCAGGTCGCTGTTCCATTTCGGCAAGCTGGCCGCGAAATTCGGCCTGGACAAGGTGCGCCGCTATCCGCGCGGTACGCGGCTGACCATGGGCAATGCGCTGGCGGCGCGGCTGATCCGGTCGGCCATCGATGCTGGCGTCACGCTCCGCAAGGACGCCGCTGTCGATCGGCTGCTGGTGAAGGCCGGCCGCGTGACCGGCGTGCGCGTCGGCGGCGAGGACATCGAAGCAAGGGTTGGCGTCCTGCTGGCGTCCGGCGGTTTTTCGGCCAGTGAGCAGTTGCGCAAGGCCTATATCCCCTATGCCGAGGAGCATATCTCGATCCTGCCTTATGAAAATACCGGTGACGGGATGAATATGGGGCTGGATGCCGGGGCGTCGCTGGACGGCGACAATCTGGTCAATGCCGTCTGGGCCGTGGTTTCCAAGATGACGCGGCCGGACGGCTATGTCGCGCGCTACGCGCATCTGATCGACATGTCGAAGCCCGGCTGCATCGCGGTCGATGCCAAGGGCGAGCGTTTCGGGAATGAGGCGTCCGTCCACTTTGTCGAGGCCATGCACAAGAGCGGCACCGTGCCCGCCCACATCATCGGGGATGCCGCGTTCATCAAGAAATATGGCATGGGCATGGTGTATCCCGGCGGCGGCGGTCTCAAGAAACTGATCGCGGCGGGCTATGTCACAGCGGCGCCCAGCCTGCGCGAACTGGCGGACAAGATCGGTGTGGACGCCGACGGGCTGGTGGCGACGGTCGCGAAAATGAACCGCTATGCCGAGACCGGCAAGGATCTGGATTTCGGCAAGGGCGACACGCAGATCGATATCGAGATCGGCGATCCCAGGCATCAGCCCAACCCGTGTCTTGGTCGGGTGGAAAAGGCACCCTTCTATGCCATCCAAATCTATCCGGGCGACGGGTCCACGACGGTGGGCCTCAAGATCGACGCGCAATGCCGCGTGATCGGAACAGATGGCGCGCCGGTAGCAGGACTGTTTGCGGCCGGGCTTGATGCCAATTCCATCTGGCGCGGCAAATCGCCGGCGCATGGCTGCAATGTCGGCCCGGCCATGGTGACAGGGTTCATCGCCGGCAAAGCCATGGCCGAGTCACTGGTGCCGGCCTGATTCTTTGGGGGGGACGGCAGGAGCCGGGTCAAGGTTATCCTTGGCCCCGGCTCCTGCCGTAGCAACTACTGAGATCAACCTTAAAGCATCGTGCGGAAAAGTGGAAACCGGTTTTCCGCATAAACGATGCGACAACAGAAACTTAGAGCGCGCGACCTGCGCCGAATTTAACGCAGCGCGCTCTAGCTGTACGCCGGTTCGGCAACCATGCCGGCCCGCGCCCGAGCCGTCGCCACCAGCTTGAAAAGACCCGCATTATAGTCGGTCAGCTGGTCCATGGTCAGATCCCGATAGGGCGTCATCGGGCAGAGCGAGTCCACCACATCCCAGAACGGCTCGATTTTTTCGAGAACTTCGTCCACCGGCCCGCAGGTCACGAAGGCTTCGACCATCGCATCGGACACATTGCCGATGACCTTGGCGATGTCGCCATGCTCACCCAGGCTCAACTGGCAGGCGCGCGCCTGATCGCCAAAGCCGATCGCCTCGAAGAAGGGCTCATATTCCTTGTATCCGGAATAGGCCGCGACGGTGGCGCGGCTGTCGTCGATCGCCTTCTGCTTGTCATCATTGACCGCGATCCAAGGCCAGGCGTTGATTTCGATATCTTCGCGCCTGCGGCCATATTGGGCCAGCTTCTCGTTGATGAAAGGCAGTCGGCTCCTGGTATAGGCCGCGGACCAGAGGGCATGGACCATCAGACCGTCGCCGATTTCCAGCGCAAGCGCAGTCATCTTGTCCTGTAGCGCCGCGATCCAGATCGGAATCTCTTCCCGCACCGGGGGCGCGGTCAGCATCATTTCCTCAAAATCGGCGGAGAAATATTCCCCCTCGATCGGATCGAGCCCCTTATGCGCGTTGGCGATGACATAGCGGATCACCTTGACGCTTTCGCGCAGGTGGGACAGCAGCTTGCGTTCGGGTTCGCCATACATGCCCGTGACGCAGCTCTTGATGCTGGAGCCCAGCCCCAGCACGAAGCGGCCATTGGAAATGCGATCGACGTCCATCGCCGCGTAGGCGGTTTCCACCGGACTGCGCGTCCCGGCAATAGCGACGCCGGTGCCGACCTTCAGGCTGCTCGTCAGCGCGGCGGTCGCAGCCATCGGAACGAAGGGCGGGCCGTAAATTTGCAGCGAAAAGCAGCCCTCGAAGCCCGCCTGTTCCATCTGCTGGCCGATACCCGCCATGGCGGGGGCAGGCAGGGTGGGCATGACGGCCCACCAGCGGCGTTCACCGCCGACGGCATTGACGAGCTTGGACATGGCGACTCCGGAAAAGGAAAAAAGGAGCGGACGCTGCCGTCCGCCCATGGGGAGAGATCAGATCAGAACTGGAACAGTTCCTTGCGCAGGCCGATGATGTCGCTGCAATCGGCGCTGACATTGTCGCGATAGGCGAAGTCGCCCTTCGCCTGCCGGTCGGCAAGTTCCATCATCGCCATGCGATAGCGCTGCCCGGCCTGGTCGAACTTGCTGTGCAGGTCCTTGCGGTCGGTATGGCGCATATAGCGCGGGCTTTGCGGCGAGGTCATGTAGCTGTCCTGCCGCGACACCTTGTAACCCGCCTTGGGCATGACATGGCGGAACATCAGGCCCGCGTTGGAGGTGTTCATGACCATTTCCATCCGCGTGCGGTCCCGCGTTTCGGGCGTGCAGGGGTGGAACAGCGGCACATCGTCACCGGGGCTGAACCGGCCATAGGCGATGGCGCAGTGAGAGCGCAGATAGATGCGGATCACCTGCCGCACATTCTGGGTCGGCTGCTTGATGCCGCTGAAGAATTTCATCACCGGGGCGACCGACTTGTTGACGCAGGTGCGGACCATGGTGACGGTCTCGCTGTCGTAGAAGGTTTCCACGGTTTCGCTGTCCGACCGTTCGTCGCCGACGACGTCGGCATGCAGGAAGTCGGCATGGGTAAGGTCGATCAGATTTTCCAGGCTGATCGGCGCGGCGCTCTCAAAGCGGACGGTCGCGGTCATGTGCCGCGGCAGGCCACCCTTGGGAGGGAGGAAGGGCAGGCTGGGGAGATGGGCCGGGTCTGCCGCCAGCGGGTTGCCGAACCACACCCAGACCACGCCATAATGTTCCATCACCGGATACCGGCCGCGTGCGTCGGTAAATTCGCTCTTGTCGCGTGCGATCCGCTCATTGGGATGGAATTCGCTGGCGACGGCGACGCCATTGTCGCGCCACAGGAAGATGGGGTGCGAATAGATGGCGCGGCGGACGGGCTTCCCCGTCACGGAATAATCATGCGCCACCGGAAACCAGCTGTCGCGCATCACGAGATTATGCGGCACCCAGCGGTTGATGGCGTTCAGGGCGATCGGGTTGCCACCTGATGGCGCGGCGGAATTGTCGTCGTGCGAAACGGGACGATCGGCGGTTTCGAGCATCTTCAAATCCTCCTTCAGGCCGCTACGGTCTGATCATGGGTCGCGGGGGCGCTTTCCAGCATTGCCTTGCGCAGATCCTCGCCATGCAGCGAGACGGTGGGCTTGGTGGCACGCAGTTTCGATCCGTCGACCGATGCGAGCACCGACAGCGGGTTGATCCCGCGCAGCACCGCGCCGCGCACGCCCGGATGGCGAACGCCCAGTTCGGCCCGCCAGCGGACGGCTGTCACCCCCCGCGCCGAGGGGACGGGCGAAAGAACGGCGTGGAGCAGATCGTTGAATTGGTCGTCGCGCAGCGTCAACTGCGTCTCGCCAGTCAGCGGATGGGTGCGCGTCAGCAGGGTAAGCGGAAATTCGGCCACGAAATGCGACGGCCAATGCAGCGGGTGCCACTGGCAATTGCGCTCCATCACCAGCATCCCGCCTTCCTCATGCAGTTCCGACATCAGATAGGGGCTGAAGCGGACACCGCGGATCGCGATGACGAGGCTCGGATCGTCATAAAGCGCATTCAGATATTCCTGATGGCTGCAACTGACGTTGACCGTGCCGATATAGCTGTATTTGGGATCGGCGCTGAGCGGCGCTTCCGCCTTGGGATTGAGGCAGACCCGCACGAAGCCCGCCTGCTCGCTGACGCCAAAGGCATTGGCCTTGTAGATCGGCGGGAATTTCTGCTGGTCCTTCATGTTCGGGATTTCCTTCAGGCGTCCCGACTCGCCGTCATAGCTCCAGCCATGGTAGCCGCACTGGATCCAGCCATTGTCGCGGATGCAGCCCAGCGATAGCGGGGCGCGACGATGGGGACAGCGATCCTCCAGCGCGCGGGCGATACCGTGATTGTCGCGCCACAGCACGACCGGCTGATCACCGATATCGACGGACAGCGGCTTTTCGGAGGTCACTTCCTCGGACCGTGCGACAGCCCACCAAAGATCAGAATCGAGACTCATAGCGCTATCCACTCTCCTTTCGATTAAATTGACGGATGACAATTTATATGTCAACGTCTTTTCACTATGAATCTGCAGATGCTCGATCGTCCCCAGCGCACCCGCGGCCGTCCCGCCCTCAATGCCGCCCAGGCCGTGGATGAGGACAAGCTGTTGGGCCTGGCTTTCTCAACCTTCGCGGAGCGCGGTTATGAGGGAACGACGCTGCGCGATCTGTCGAAGCGGCTTGGGGTCAGCCACAATCTCCTGAATGTCCGGTTCGGCCGGAAGGAGGATCTGTGGATACGCGCGGTCGACTGGCGCATGGCGCAGGCCTCGCCCTTCGTCGAAGCCGCTTTTGACGAGCCGGCCGATCCGGAAGTGCGGCTGCGCCATCTGATCCAGCGTTTCTGCCTGTGGGCGACGAGCAATGGCGACATCGTGTCGCTGACCAATGTGGAAGGCTGCCGTTCGACCTGGCGGCTTGACCATATCGTCGAACATTTTGTGCTGCCGTTCCAGCGGCGGCTCGATGGTCTGCTCGACGCGGTGCGGTTGCAGCGGCCGGTTCACGGCCTGTCGACGGCGGCGTTGATGGCGCTGCTGGTGCAGGGGGTCGGCTATTATTTCTGTGCCGTGCCGATGCAGCAGCGGCTGGGGGCCGGGCAGGAAGTGGATGATATGCATGCGGCCGAGCATGCCGATCGCCTGGCCGCCTTCCTGCTCGCCGCCCTCCTTCCTCCGGTCGCCTGACCGACGCGGAAGAAGGGCAGTGGCACATCTGTTTACTTATAGGGATCGACAGGCTGGGGGACTTCCACCACGCCGATGTCCTTCAGCATGGTCAGCACGTCGGAAATGCTGAAGATGCTGATGATCTTGTCGTCCTTGAACTTGACGATCGAGAACCAGTTGACCTGAAACTCGTTGCCGGTCGGCTGCACGCCCATATAGGGGCCGCCGACATGCTTGCAATAATGGGTCGCGTAGATCCAGATTTCATCGTCGCCTTTGCCGACCGCGTCGATGGTCTTGTAGGCGGCGGGGAAGAAGGTCTTGTAGAGCGCGACCGGCGAGGTCTTCCACTGCTCATAGGTGCCCAGATCCGGCCGGTTGGGGTTGCCGTAGCGAAATTCGGGATGGAAAAATCGATCCATGCCGTCAAAGTCGCCGGCATTCAGGGTTTCCTGCAGGTCGGTCCAATGCTTGACCATCTGCTTCTGCTTGTCGGTCAGTACGGTCGAATCCGACACGTCGAGCTGTTCACGAATATCTTCTTTCCAGGCCATGATAGTCCTCTCTCATTCATTCAGGGGTGGTGCGTTATGCTCAGTCTTCAGGCGCGATGGTGATCGTAAGGCCCGAAAGCGCTTCCGACATCATGACCTGACAGGACAGGCGCGAATAGTCGTTGCGATGCGGCGATCCATCCAGCAGATCGCTTTCATCGTCCGATACCGGGGGCAGGGACTGAGCGAAGGCCGGGTCGACATAGACATGGCACGTCGCGCAGGAGCAACAGCCGCCACATAGCGCCAGCAACTCATCGAAACCGGAATCACGGATGGCTTCCATCACTGACGTATCGGCGGATGCCTTGATCGTCTGCTGGGCGCCGTCACGGGTAATGACATTCAATTCGGGCATGGCATTCCTCTGCTGGAATCGGAATCGATGCCCCCTCCTAATCAGGGCGCACTGATTTCCCTCCTGTCGAAAGGCAGGTTGTGAGATTGGCTATTTCACCTCGACCTGGACCGGGAAACGATCGAAATAGAAAGCGAAGGGGCGGCGCAATTCCTCGCCGGTCACATGAAAATCGCGTTCCAGATCATAGACGATCTTGCCCTTTGTCTGCTCGCCATGCTCGGCCAGATAGCTGTGCATATCGGCCAGCGCCTGATCGGTCAGGGGGATGTCGGCAATACGATAGATTTCCTTCAGGATCGGGTCGGGATTTCTGATCCAGTCGTGGAAATAGACATCGATCGTCCGGTCGGGGGGCAGGATGTCGCGATCCCGCACGCAGGCGCGGAGCAGCTTCTCATAACGGTCGGGCCAGTAGCCAAGCGGTTCCTGAATATCGACCGTCTTGCGGAACATGCGCGCCGCATAGCTATACATGGTGAGCTGCGACCGGATCGATCCGACCGGATCGCGATGGGTCAGGACGAAGGTGGCGTCGGGAAAGGTCTTATAGAGGGCGGGTAACTGCTCCATATGCTGCGGGCATTTGATGACCCAGCGGTTCGAGCCATTCAGATATGTCAGGACCTGAAGGCCCTTCTTCAGATAGGCATAGGTGCCCGACTGGTCGTGGCTGAGATAATAATCGCGCCAGCGCGGCACATGCGCGAGCCACTCGATCAGATAGGAGGAGAAGTCGACCGCCTGAAGCTCGATATCCTCGCTGATATGATCGGGCGAAAATTCGTGCATGATCGCCATATGGGGCAGGATGGATTCCATCATCCGCCAGCCCTGTTCCGCCTTGGTCCAGCGGGGATTGCTATCCTCAGGTGTCGGGGTTTCGTCAGGGGCGGGAACCGGCGCGATCGCTTCCCACCAGGGCAGGGAGCGGAACCGGCGGTCGGCCGACAGCAGACCGAGGAGATGCGTCGTGCCCGATCGGGGAAGGCCCGCGACGATGATCGGCCGGACGATCTGGATGTCCAATATCTCCGGGTGGCGCTTCACTATGTCCTCGATCCGCAGGCGGGTCGCGGCAAAGCGGATCATCATCTGGAACAGATTGGCGCGCGTGACCGCCGAGGCGTTGGCATCCTCGTCCACGGCCTGGCACCATACGGCCAGCCGTTCGCGAAAATCGTCCGCGCCGAAATCCGACAGCCCGGTCTGCGCCTGCGCCGCAGTCAAAATGACCTCCGGCTGGAGGACGATCTGATCCGCCGCCGCTTCGGCCCCGGCCATCACCTGCATCTGGACATCGGTCAGCACGGGGTGATGCAGGTCGGTAATGTCAATGATGTTACGGCGCGCGGCCTCTTCCTGCGCGGGACTGCCCATGTCGCTCTCCTTTTATCGATGCGCCATCTAAAAGCACGGACCCTTTCTTCCGCAAGGTGCGCAGCCATCGCCACTGCGCCAAATGCTCCGCAAAAGCGCCATGCTGCGCAGGATGGCATCGCGGCACGCGAAACTGTTCGGAGAGTTTAGATGAACGCTGTTTCCCAGGTCTATGATCTGCCCGTCACACCGGCCATGGAGTGTACGGTTCGGGGCCGGATCGCGCTGCCCGGCGTGGTGATGGAATTGCACCATTATCGCTTCCGTGGCCTGCAGGGCGGGATATTTTCGTCGCCCCGCAGCTTTCTGGATCTCGCGCTGTCTCCTCGCCCCGGTCGTCCCTGTGGCGGCTATGGCGGGATCGGAGAGGGCAGAGCCAGCGCCCTGGGTGACGTGCTGTTCGTCCCGGCCCGAAGCGAACTTCATACCGAGTGGGGCGAGGGCGAGCAGACATCGATATGCTGCGGCTTCGACGGGATGGGATTCGATCATGACGAGCCGGATCTGTCGAACGACGCCTTGCAGGCATCGCTCGACGTTCGCAGCCCCGCCGTGCGTGAGGCGCTCCGGCGCATTGCGGGTGAGATTGCGCAGCCCGGCTTTTGCAGCGAGATGCTGACACAGGCGATATGGCTTCAGGCCGCGATCGAGTTACAGCGCTATCTGCGCGTTTCGGGCGGCGATACCGGAATACGGGGGAGTGGCATGTCCCGGGCCCAGCTTCAACGCATCGGCGATCGCATCGAGCAGCCGGGTAAGCCCCCATCCGTCGCCGAGTTGGCGGCGGAATGCGGCCTTTCCACCCGTCATTTCTTCCGCCAGTTCAAGGTTGCTACGGGGCAGACGCTCACCCGCTATGTCGCCGACCGCAAGATCGACAGGGCAAAGCAATTGTTGCGCCAGGCCGGCCCGGCGATCAAGGTCATCGCCTGGGATTGCGGCTTCGACAGCGCGGCCGCCTTTTCAGCCGCCTTCCGCAAGGCGACCGGCCTGACGCCCCGGCAGTTTCGTGAAGGCATGATGCATTGAAGGCAGGGCCGTTTCGCGATGGCATTGGCGCGATCGCGAAACTGGCCCCCCTTGTCCATCGGCGCGGTCGCCAGCAATGTTGCGTCAAAGCGCCGCCTATGTTCGAGCGGCCAACGGGAGAATTGGACGTGCCGGAAAACCTGTTCGATCTGAGCGGCAAGGTGGCGCTGATCACGGGCGCCAATTCGGGGCTGGGGTTCGGCTTTGCCCGCGGCCTCGCCCGCGCGGGCAGTGACGTCATCCTCTGGGGGCGGCGCGCCGACAGGAATGAGGAGGCGGCAGCGGCGTTGCGCGCGCATGGGGTGCGGGTGTTCGCTGACGTGGTCGATGTCGCCAGCGAACCCGCGATCGTTGCCGGCTTCGCCCGCGCGCTCGATGCCATGGGCCGGGTCGACACGGTGGTCGCCAATGCCGGTATCGCCAGCCGGGTGCCGTTCACGGACATGGACGTCGCCACCTATCGCAAGCTGATCGACGTCAATCTCGATGGCGCGGTCTTCACCCTGCGGGAGGGCGCGCGGCATATGAAGGCGCGCGCCGAGGCGGGCGATCCGGGGGGCTCGCTGATCATCTGCGGCAGCGGTTCGATCTTCCAGGGCGTGCCGACCATGGCCCATTATGGCATTGCCAAGGGCGCGCTCAATGCCCTCGCCAAGGCGCTGGCGGCCGAACTCGGTCCGATCGGCGTGCGCTGCAATGTCATCGCACCGGGTTTCATCGAAACCGAGATGACATTTGCAGACCCGGAGGTTGGCAAGATGATTGCGGACGTGGTCGCCGCGAAGGCGCCGCTCGGGCGAGCGGGCAAGCCGGCCGATCTGGAAGGCGCGGTCGTCTATCTGGCGAGCGACATGGCGGCCTATCACACTGGCGACACGCTGGTCGTGGACGGGGGGAAGATGTCCGCCAACTGACCGACGGACTGTCGATAATAGCAGGAGATATGCATGTTCGCCCGGCCCAACAGCCAGCATTGCCAGGTCGCCTATGTCACCAACGATCTCGACGCGGCGATGGCCGCGCTCAAGAACGCTTATGGCACGCCCGGCTTCTTCGAGTTGTCGAACATCCAGCCCGGCGAAGACCCGACCGGCAAGCCGGTGCTGAAGATCGCGCTGGCGGTGGTCGGCGGCGTGGAGGTCGAACTGATCGAACCGGTGGGCGACACGGCCCCCTTGTTCAGCGATTTTCTGCCCGAGGGCGATGACCTGGCCATTCGCTTTCATCATGTCGCGACCCGGATCGACGGACCGCTTGCCCACTGGGAGGCGCATGTCGCCTCGCTCGACCTGGCGCGGCACCCGGTTGTGTTCGAGGGCGCATTAGGCGACGTGCTGCGATATATCTATACCGACGAGCGCGCGACGCTGGGCCATTATGTCGAGCATGTCTGGATGGCGCCCGACCTTCTGGCGCAGATGCGCGCCGTCGTCCCCACCTATCCGCCAGTAAAGGACTGATTGCATGACCATCGCCCTGTCCCGCCTCAATTTCCGCGACATTGGCGGCCTGCCGACCGCGGGCGGAGGGCAGGTCCGGTCCGGCATCCTGTTCCGGTCCGAAGGCCCGGCCAGTTTTTTCGAGGATCATCATGCGGAACTGTCGGACCTGGGCTTTCGCTCGGTGGCGGATCTCCGATCGACGATCGAGAGGGATGCGGCGCCTCATGACTGGTGCGGCCCGGATTGCCGGATGCTCGACCTCGACATGAATACGGACCTGCGCGCGCAGGGGGAAGATATGTGGATGTCGCTCGGTCACGAGCCGACCGCCGCGCGCGCCGCCGAGGTGATGGCGCATAATTACGGCCTGATGCCGCAGGCCTTTCTGCCCCATCTGCCGCTGATGGTCGACGCGCTGCTGGCTCATGACACGCCGATGCTGGTCCATTGCACTGCAGGCAAGGATCGCACCGGTGTCGTCGTCGCCCTGTTCCTAGACCTGCTCGCAGTGTCGCGTCCCGTGATTGTCGAGGATTATCGCAAGTCCGATATATTCGGCCAGAATCTGCGCGTGTCGGGTCATCTCAAGCGCGATCTGCAAAAGACCTTCGGCTTCGTTCCGCCCGACGACATGGTGGCGGTGTTGATCTGTGTGCAGGATGATTTCCTCACGCGGGCGCTCGATATGGTCGTGACGCGCTGGGGCGGGATCGAAGGCTATTTCGAGGCGGCAGGTGTCGACGCGGGGCGGCGAGCGGCGCTGAGACAATTGCTTGCCACAGACTAGGCGGGAAATCTGCGCGGGCGTGTCCGCCACCCTGGCCGGGCTTCTGCTGCCGGGGCGTCGGCCGTCAACCGGAAGAAGATGGTGGAGAATGAGATGAGCGACAACGGCATTTTCGAATGGGAAGACTTGCTCGACCAGCTTCGCCCCCTGGGCCAGTTGATGCGCGACCGTATCCCGGAAAGGCTGCGCGGCGATCCACAGCTTATGCAGGAATCGATGCGCCTGCTGCTGTCGGGCGTGCTGCGGACGACCAACGACGCGATCATGCATGATCGCAGTCACCCGATTTTCGTGCCCGAACTCAATATCTGCCAGAATATCTTTCAGCCTAATGCGGATACGATCTACAAGGCGGCGCTGATCGAAAAGGGCGGGACCTATCGCATCCGGGGCGATCGCGGCACGACGCGGATGATGATCCTGGCTCAGCTTGGCCCGGACACGCTGCGCACCGGCCAGCATCATCCCGCACAGGACGCCAATGATTTCAATGATCTGCATATCGGTGCCGATGGGGCCTTCGATGTCATCCTCTCGCCGACGCGTCCCGCCGGCTATGATGGCGACTGGTGGGAACTAAAACCCGCGACCGAGAAGCTGATGGTCCGGATCGTCGCCTGCGACTGGGGTGTCGAGCGCGAGCCGCGCTTCGGCATCGTGCGTCTGGATGCCGATCACGCCGCCAAGGGACGCCCGACGCTGGCGCAACTGGCGCATCGTTTTGCCGAGATTCCCGCCACGGCGACGGTCTGTGCGCTGGCCTTTCCCGACAAGGTGCAGAAACTGCGCGACGAGGGGCTGATCAACACGCTGAAGGTCGTCGACTTCTCGCAGATGACGGGCCTTGCCCGGCAGTCCTATTATGAGGGCGCCTATGATCTGGCCGATGACGAGGCGCTGATAACTGAGGTGCAGATCCCCAGGGAAGTCGACTATTGGTCGCTGATCCTGACCAACGAACTCTATGAGACGACCGACTGGTATCATAATCAGTCCAGCCTCAATGCGGCGCAGGCCGTGGTCGATGGCGACGGCTATTTTCGCGCGGTCATTTCCGCGCACGATCCGGGCGTTCACAACTGGCTTGACACATCGGGCTATGCCAGCGGCGCTGTGCAGGGGCGCTGGTTCAACACCGACGAGCGGCCCACGCCGACGATGAAGAAGGTCAAGCTCGCCGACGTGCGCAGCCATCTGCCCGCCGACACTGTACTGGTGACACCGGACGCGCGCGCCGAAGCGCTTCGCGAACGCACGCTCCGCGCGCACACGCGCATCATCTGGTGAGGGGGGAACCAATGAGCGACGAACTGGCCAGACTTCTCGACTATGAGGCGATCCGCAATGTGAAGGCGCGCTATTGCCGCTTTCTCGACACCAAGGACTGGGATGGCTTCCTCTCTCTGTTCACGCCCGATGCGGTGTTGGATGTGGAGGAGGACACCGGCAATCCCCCGATGAGCGGGCACGCCGCCATATTGGAGCAGGTGCGTTCCGCGGTCATCGACGCATGCTCGGCGCATCAGATCCACTCGTCGGAAATCGACCTGCGCGGCGATGAGGCGGACATGATCACGGCGATGCAGGACCGGGTGGTCTGGGCGCCGGGCAAATGTCCGATCCCCGGCGGTCAGTCGATCACCGGTTTCGGCCATTATACCGAACGCTATGTGCGTCAGGACGGACAGTGGAAAATCGCTGCGCTCAAGCTCACGCGCCTCTATGTCGAGGTGCATCCCGAACCTGCCGTTTGACAGGTTGCCAATGCTCCTCCCAACGGCAATGCAGTGGCATATATTTGAGAGGACATGGGAATGACGGAAGCGGTGGAACCCGGCGCGCAGGCACTTTTCGACAAGTTCGGCACCTATATCCTCCCCGGGCGGGTCAATGATCCGCGCCGCGGCATCGACGAAGCGAAAGAGGCGGAGCGCATCGGCCTTGGCTGCGTGTGGATATCCGAACGCTATGCGCTGAAGGAACCGGCGGTGCTGGCGGGCGCGGTGGCCGAGGCCACGTCGAAGATCCGCATCACCGGCACCCTATATGCGACGATGCGCCATCCGCTCGTCACCGCCAGCGTCGCCGACATGATGCAGGCGATGAGCGGCGAGCGGTTCCGCCTGATGTTCGCGCGGGCGGTTCCGGCCTATATGAAGATGCTGGGTTCGCCGCCGATCACCATGGAGCGGCTGGCCGATCTGATCTCGATCTGCCGGCGCCTCTGGGCGGGTGAGAAGATCGATTATGAGGGTGTGCTGGGCAAATTCCCCGCCATCAATCTGACCGATCGCCATTGCGGCACGCCCCCGCCGATCATCTTCACTGCGATCGGGCCCAAAAGCCTGGAATTCGCTGGCGAACATTGCGACGGCGTGCTGCTGCATCCCTTCGTGTCGGCGCAGGGGGTGAAGAACAGCGCCAAGATCGTCCGCGACGCGGCGGAGAAGGCCGGCCGCGATCCCATGTCCGTGCGCATCTATCACAATATCATCGTCGCCCCGGACCTGCCCAAGGACGAGGAAGAGGCCGTCGTCGGCGGCCGCGCCATCACCTATTTCGAACTGCCCGGCTTTGGCGACCTGATCGTCGACATCAACGGCTGGGACAAGAAGGTGCTGGAGGATATCCGCGCCCATCCCAAGATTGCAGGCCTCAACGGCAAGCCGGCGGATCAGGCCTATACGCGGCAGGAGCTGGTCGACGTCAGTCGGCTCATTCCGCAGCAATGGCTGGACGAGGGCGCTGCGGTGGGGACCGCGGCCCAATGCGCCGATCAGCTCATGGGGTTCCTGGATGCTGGCGCCGATGAAATTCTGCTCCACGGCTCGTCGCCCAAGGATATGGGGCCGCTCACCACCGAACTGAAGCGCGCGCTGGCGGCGAAGGGGCTGTAATCATGGAATTGCTGACTCCCGATCGTATCACCGTCCAGTTGCAGGACTGGCTGGCGAGCGAAAAGCCCGAGTGGCGCGACATCCGCGTTCGCCCGCTCAATGTGACGCTGGGCGCGGGCTTTTCGGCGGACATCTTCTTTGTCGACGTCGACTATGTCGATCCGGCTGGTGCCCAGAGCCAGACGCTTGTGGTCCGCCGTCAGCCGATGGATCTGGAAGTGGTGTTCGGCAGCAGCCTCGCGCTTCAGGGCAGGATGATGGCGGCGCTCGATGCGCGCGGCGATCTGCCCGTGCCGCCCTGGATCGGCATGCATCTCGACCCCGATATTCTCGGCCTGCCTTTCCTGGTGATGGGCAAGGTGGAAGGGGAATGCGCCAAGCAAAAGCCCAATTATAATCTGGAAGGCTGGCTGGTCGAGATGACCCCGGAACAGCGGCGGCAAACATTCACCAATGCCATCAACGCTTTTGCCAGCCTGGCGACGATCGACTGGCGCGACGGCTTTGAATTTCTCGCCCAGCCGGAAAATGGGCGGCCGGGTCTCGATCAATATGTCGGTGCGCTGGAGGCGTGGCACAAGGCTGCGGGGCGCGGCCGGACGATGCCCATCGTCGATGCCGCCATGGCCTATGTGCGCGCCAACATGCCTGCCGATGCGGGGGTGAATGTGTTGTGGGGCGATCCCACGCCGTCGAACGTCATGTTCGCGGCCGACGGTAGCGTCAACGCGCTGATCGACTGGGAACTCGCGGCACTGGGGCCGGCGGAGCTTGACCTCGCCTGGTGGCTCTATTTCGACGATCTGTTCGGCCGCCGCTTTGGTATCACCCGGCTGGAAGGCCTGCCGAGCAAGGACGAGACGATTGCCATCTGGGAAGCGGCAAGCGGACAGAAGGCCGGGCATCTCAATTATTATGACATCGTCGCGGCGCTCCGCATGGCGCTGGTCGCGGTGGGCGCCTTCGACCGGCAGGTCGGCATCGGCAACATCTCTGCGACGAACAAATCGCTCAACGACAATTTCATGACCCTTTACCTGGCCGAAAAGCTGGGGCTGCCCATCCCCGAACTGGGACCGGATTTCGTGGCCTTCATGAAGAATCTGACGCCGGTGGAAGACAAGGCGGCCTGACGCGGCTCGCTGCGGGCATAAGTGAATTGCCTGCTTGACCACGGCCTCTTCTATTAAATACACAGTGTGGAATAATAGTGGAGAGGCGAGTCATGAGGCAGCGGTCGGACGAGGGGCATTCATGAACGGAGCTGTCGCGGAGCGCTCGCCTCTCGACGTCGATGCGCTGATCGCGGAGGCGGGCGCCGCGACCGGACTGTCCGATTTCGGACCGGACCTGTCCTTCATGACGGGCTTTCGCCGGCTGGTCGAAGCGGTCGAGGCGATGGACCCGCCTGCCCAGCTGCGCGAGACCGCGCATCACAAGATTGTCGGTTTGCTCGCGACCCGGTTGCGCTTCGCCGAAGACGAAAGGCAGCATCCGGACATTGTCGCGCAGGACGTGGGGGACCCGCTGATCGTCTGCGGCCTGCCGCGCACCGGGACGACGATCACCTATGACCTGCTCTGCCTTGATCCGGCCGCTCGCGCGCCCCGCGAATGGGAATGGTATATCCCCTGGCCTGCCCCGGAAGAAGCGAGTTTCGACAGCGATCCGCGCATCGCGCAGGTGCAGGCCATTTATGAAAACTGGCTGAAACACGCGCCGCAACTGGCCGATATCCAGCGGATGGACTGCACGCAGCCGGGAGAGTGCAATCATGGCATGATGCTGCATTTCGCCAGCACCAATTTTCCGGCCGAACTGGGGGTTCCCGATTTCGCCCGCTGGTTGCAGGATACCGTGCCGGAAGGGCAATATCGCACCCACAAGCGGATGCTCCAGCAATATCAGTGGAAAGGACCCAAGGGCCGCTGGACGCTGAAATCACCGCAGCATCTGATGGACCTGCCCGGTCTGGTGGAGGCCTATCCCGGCGCGATGCTGGTGTGGACGCATCGCGATCCGGTGCTGACCTTCTCTTCGTTGTCGAGCATGATCGCGGGGTTCCTCGCTGCCGTGGGCGGCGCAGACGACCTGAAGGCGATCGGCCGGTCGGTGGTCGACACCTGGTGCGCGGCGATGGCCCGCGCGACCGAGGCGCGGGCGAATGATCCGGCGATCGAGGGCCGCATTCTCGACCTCGCCCATCGCGATATCGTTGCCGATCCGATGGCGGCGATGCAGCGCATCTACGACCGCTTCGCTCTGTCCTTCACCGACGAGCATCGCGACCGCATCACCGCTTTTCTGGCAGATAATCCGGCCGCCAGCCGCCTTGGCAAGCACAAGCATAGTCCGGAACAGTTCGGCATCGATCCGGGCGAGGTGCATGAGCGGCTTGCCGGCTATTATGCGCGCTACGGCCATCTGTTCGACCGCGCGCGACCCTGATGTCTGGAGTATGAGCATGAGCGTTCTCGACCGTTTCCGCCTCGACGGGCGCACCGCCATCCTGACCGGCGTAGGGCCGGGCGTGGGAGAACATGTCGCCAAGGCCTATGCCGAATTGGGCGCCAATGTGGTCCTCTCCGCCCGCTCGCAGGGCCGGCTCGACCGGATTGCCGCAGAGATCAACGCGGCCGACGGCGGCAGGGCGATCGCCATCGCCGCCGATGCAGGCGAGAAGGCCGATCTCGAACGGCTGGTGGCGGGCGCCCGTGAGGCTTTTGGGCCGATCCATATCGTTTTCAACAATGCCGCGGCCGGCGTGGTCTATGCCGCTGATGGCGGGCTTTGGGCGAACACGGACGACGTCTGGAAAACGGCGATGGACGTCAATGTCATGGCGACCTGGCGTCTGACCGAACTGACCGAGGCCGATATGAAGGCGCATGGCAAGGGCAGCATCATTTCAGTCCAGAGCTGCGGCGGCTTCACGCCAATCCCGCCCGCCGTCGCCTATGGCGTGTCTAAGGCGGCGCTGCTCTTTCTGGTGCGCGAGCTGGCCAAGACGCAGGCGCCGCACACGCGGATCAACTGCCTGTGCGTCGGATCGATGAGTCCGGACGGACAAGAGGCCGATATTCACAAGGGGCTGGGCCTGGCCGAGCGCAACGCGATCAAGCGCTTCGGCGCGGCGGACGAGGCGGTAGGCGCAGCCATATTGCTGGCGGGGGACGGCTCCAGCTACACGACCGGCAGCACCATCTTCACCGAAGGCGGCCGGGTGGGGACCATTTCATGACCGCCAACCCCCTCTGGACCGAAGATCAGGCGGCGGCGGAACGGCTGGCGCTACGCCTGATCGAACGGGCCGACATCCGCGCCGCGCGCGAGGAGGCGCGCCTCCTCTTATTGGCCGATCCGCTGGCGGCTACGCTCGACGGACGGCTGGGGCTGGATCGTGCGCTCGATCAGTGGGTGCTGGGGCTCGCCATGCGCGAAGCCAATGGTGATCCCGCCGATCCCAAGGTCGTCTGGAATATCAGCAACGCCCCGCGGCGCTGGTTCGGCCACATCTATCCGGGTGCGGCGGTGGCGATCGACAATCCTGACAATTTCAATCGTGAAATTCCGGTCGATGGCGATGGGCACTATGCCGTCGACATTCGCTTTTCCGCCGATCCGCCACAGTTCAGCATTGTTGCCGAGGTCGAGCCGGAGCATCATGCGGGACTTGGCCGTAATCTGGGCGCGCTGACGCTTCAGCAACTTCTGCCCTTCTGCGATGCCGATGGGCAGGTGACGGTGACCGTCGGCCCGCAGGAAGGCGGTGCGACCCATTTGCGGACCGAGCCGGGCGCGCGGATTCAGGTCTATACCCGTGACAGTCAGCGCGACTGGCGGCAGGTGCCGGCACAGGTCAGCGTCCGTCGCCTCGACCCGCCATCGGACCGGCGCCCGCGCAGCGAGAGCGAGATTGCCCGGACCATCATCGCCGACCTGCCTGCCTGGGTCGCCTTCTGGTCGGGTTTCAAAAATGATTTTCTCGGCCATCCCGAACCCAATCGGCTGATCGGACCCAATGGCCGCGACGGGGGTTGGGGCTATCTGGCCGGTGGGCGCTTTGCACTGGGGGAAGGGCAGGGGTTGCTAGTGACCATCGATCCGGCGGGCAGCTATTATACCGGCATCCAGATCGCCGACCCGTGGACGATCTCGCCAGATCCGATGCTTCGCATGGTCAGCCTCAACAGTGGGCAGGTCACGCCCGCCGTAGACTGCACGGTCAGCTATGTGGTGGCGGGCGTCGATCCGGGCATCGCCAACTGGATCGATACGACGGGCCTCGAAGAAGGCTGGGTGCTGCTGCGCTGGCAGGGCGTGTCCGAAGGCGCCGACCCCGCCCGCTTCATTCGCGACGTGCGTGTCGTCGATCTGGCGGCCATCGACCGCGAAGTGGACGCAGGCGTTCCCCGGGTCGATCTCGCCCTGCGAGAACAGCAGTTGCGCGATCGCGCGCGCCAGCATGGCCTGCGAACCCATGCCGCAATCTGGGGAGACGCATGATGCAGCCCAAGGGCTCGATACTGGAACTGTGTCAGGTGGTGCGCGACATGGAGCGCGCATTGGCTCACTGGACGCGGGTCATGGGGGCGGGACCGTTTTTCGTTTTCGACGTGCCCGTGCTGCCGGGCCAGATCTATCGTGGCGCGCCGACGCAGGTGGCGATGAAGGTCGCGTTCGGCTTTTCCGGCGGACTGCTGATCGAACTGCTCCAGCAGACGAATGAGGGGCCTTCGGTCTTCACCGAAATGCTCGACCGTCATGGCGATGGCTATCATCATGTCATGCTGCGCATTCCCTATGACGAGGGGGTGGAGCGGCTGTCCGGCGAAGGCTATGCCATGGCGTTCAGCGGAATGATGGCGTCGGGTGAAAGGTTCGCGCTGTTCGATACCCGCGCAGGCAATGGCGGCTATGTCGAACTGATGGAGCTTTCGCCTGCGATGGAAGCGTCGCTCGACCGGATGCACGCCGCCCATCGCGCGTGGGACGGGATCAGCCGCCCCGTCCGATCCATCGCCGACCTTGCCTTAGGCTCAGGCCGCGCCCGCGATGGCGCGGATCGCGGTTAGCAGCATGTCCGTCGCGCGGGTGAAGGCGGCTTCCACCACATCGCGCTGCATCGCCAGCCGTTCGTCATTGTCGGTCAGGCTTTCCGACACGACGACATTGCCCAGCACGATGACGGAAAAAATCACCAGCATCTCTTCGCTTTGCGGCCGTGTCAGCCCTGCCTCGGCCAGCGCCTCGAAGATGGCGCGGCGGATCGCCAGCGCATTGGGTTGCTCCAGCCGGTTGGCGCTGCGTGACAGGATGAAGGCGGCGGACCCCGGAAAATCGCGATAGGCCAGATGGACCGCGCGGGCGATGCTGCGGAGGCGGCTTTCCCAATCCGGCGCCGACAGGTCGGGCATCCGGCCGCGCAGAATCTCGTCGGTCAGCAGGCCGAGCATCTCCTCCTTGTCGCGGACATGATGGTAGAGCAGACGCGGGGACACGCCCAGACGCTGCGCCACCGGACGGATATTGAGCGATTCGATTCCGCCCGACCGGGCCATGTCCAGCAAGGTCGCGACCAGCCGGCTGCGGTCGAGCGCAGGCCCTTCGGATTGCGGCGGTCGGCCGCGCCGGGGAAGCCGTGCAAGCGGTTGTTGGTTTGCCCTCATGCCTTCGCTTTAAGCCGAGGCGCGGCACGGGTCCATGCCCCACGGTCCTGCAAGACCGTGGGGCAAAAAATCACAGTTTCTTCAGCTCGGCATTCGACAGGCTGGTCGTCACGCCCTTCTCACCCGCGCTCAGCGTGGTTGCGGGGATGGTGATGAACTTTCCGCGATAGATGACGCGCACCGCGCTCACGGCGCCGTCGCCGGCGGTCAGCACGCGATCGACCTTGCCGATCTTGGTTCCATCGGCGGAGTAGATCGCCTCGTTGCGATCCACCGCAGGCGCCTGGGCAAAGGCGGGCGCGGCCAGGCCCAGAGCCGTGAGCGCGATGATGATGGTCTTCATATGCTGAAATCCTTTGTCGAAGATGGCGACCTGTTGGCGCAGTCGAAGGATCGTTTCAAGAGAAAACCAATACACATCGAAAAGAATCTGTTCTATCTGTCTTACATGCATGAAAAAAGCAGCCGGATGGCAATCGGAGAGGCGATGAAGGGCAGGGGCGGGTCAGGCGCACGCGACCAATGGTTTCTGCTGCTTCTGGGCGCGATTTACATGTTCAACTTCATCGATCGCACGATCATCGCCGTGGTCGGCGAGGCGATTCGCCACGATCTGCGGCTGAGCGATCTTCAACTCGGCATGCTCGGCGGGCTGGCCTTCTCGCTCTTCTATGCCGTGCTGGGCATTCCGCTGGCGCGGCTGGCCGAACGCTACAGCCGGGTACGGATCATCGCTGTGGTGACAATGCTCTGGTCGCTGATGACCGCGCTCTCCGGCGCAGCGGGAAGTTATGTCCAGCTCTTGCTGTGCCGCATGGGCGTAGGCATCGGAGAAGCGGGCTTCACACCGGCGCTCGTCTCGATGATTTCCGACCGGTTCGATGCCGGTCGCCGCGCGGTCGTCTTTTCGCTGATAGCGATAGGGGTACCTCTGGGCGGCGCCATAGCGGCGATCGCTGGTGGCGCGGTCGCGCAGACATTCGGTTGGCGGCTCGCGCTCGTGGCGGTCGGCGCACCCGGTCTGCTGCTGGCGCTTCTGCTGATCGCGACGATTCCCGAGCCCGAGCGGAAAGATGCGGGGCAAAGCGTGGATACGCCGCCCTTCGCCATGGTGTTGCGGCGGCTCGCCCATTCGCCCGCCTTCCTGCACCTGACCTTCGGCAGCGGTTTCGTAGGGCTGGTCGGGTTCGGGACCAACCTGTTCCTGATCCCTTTGCTGGTCCGCCGCTTCGATCTGCCGCTTGCCCACGCAGGTCTTATGTTTGCGCTTTCGTTCAGTCTGGCGACAATGGTCGGGCAGGTCAGCGGCGGCTATCTGATCGGACGCCTGATCCGGCGTGATATACGCTGGGGCGGATGGGCGCCCGCGATCGCGGTGGGGCTGGCGCTGCCCTTCTATCTGCTCGCGATTCATCAGTCGGACTGGCGATGGCTGGTCGCCTTTCTCTTCGTCGCCACCACCTTACTCTACGCCTTCACCCCCGCCATCATGACCATTACACAATCGCTGGTCGAACCGCGCATGCGGGCATCCGCCGCCGCGCTCCACTCCTTCGGCCAGACCGTGGCCGGGCTGGGATTGGGATCGGTGGTGCTGGGCTATCTCAGCGATCGTTTGGCCGTGTTTCTCTACGAGGGGAATTATGCCGCGGACTGTCTCGCTGCGGGGAGGGGGCCACCGCCGGCGGCTGTCTCTCGGCTGCGGCAAGCGGTCTGCAACTGAGCATGCAGCTATCCGCATCCGTGCTTTTGATCGCGGTTCTCCACTATCTTCTCGCCGCAAAAAAATCTACCGCTGGAGGCAAATGCGTCGTGAAGGACGGGAAAGCTGTCGAGGTTCGGCCAAGCGGCCCTGAACGGGATGACGCGTCGGTCTTGGCTATGCCACCCTCCCGGCCTGTCGATTACAGGACCGCGTACAGGCGGCGGAAAGGATAATGAGGATGGGAAGAGCAGGAGTTATCGGCTTGGGGCAGATCGGCGCGGGTGTCGCCATATGCCTCGCGCGGACAAATCAATTGGCGGCGGTCTATGACATTCGTGCCGATGCTGCCGACACGTTGGAAGGGGTGCCGCCCGTCGTCGCCAGTCCGGCGGAACTGGCCGCGCAGTCCGACGTCGTCATCATCGCCGTCGTCAACGCAAAGCAGACGATTGACGTACTGTCAGGCCCCGACGGGGTTTTGTCGCGCGCGCGGCCGGGCATGGTCGTGGTGTTGGTGGCGACCGTCTCGATCGAGGATCTGGACGCCGTGCGCGCCCTGACCGACGCGGCGGGCGTGGAACTGGTCGATTGCGGCGTGACCGGTGGCCCAAAATCCCGCGAACACGGCCTCGTCTGCCTGGTCGGCGGCACGGATGAGACCATTGCGAATGTGCGCCCGGTGCTGGACGGCTTTGCCAAGCTGGTGGCGCATATGGGCGGCCCCGGCGCGGGCATGGCGGCGAAGATCGCGCGTAACGTCATCGTCTTTGGCTGCCTGCGCGCCGGCTATGAGGCATCCGTATTGTGTCGCAATGCTGGGGTGGATGTCCGCCAACTTGCGCAAGTGATCGACGCCAGCTCCGACAGCGTGGGCGGACCGTTGATGCTGGCGGTACGCGACGATCCGTCGTCCAGCGAACAGGAAGCGGCAGTGCGCGAATATACGCGCGGGCTGATGGTCAAGGATCTGGATGCGGCCATCGATCTGGCGCGCAGCTATGGCATCGCGTTGCCCTTGGTCGAACTGACACGCCGGACCGATCAGGCGGTCGTCGGCCTTGAAAATGTAATGGGAGAAAAGGCATGAGCATCGACGAAGCGCAGTGGCAGAAGGGACTTGAAGTGTTCGACAAGGTCTACGGACCGGGATCGTCGGACATGACCCGTCCGTATCGCGACTCTTCCTTCAATCAGGAAATCGTCGGCAACCAGTTCGCCAATCTGTGGGCGAGCGATATCTTCTCGATGCGGGAGAAGCGCCTGCTGGTGCTGGGCGCGACCGCCATGCTGGGACGCGCCGATCTGGTCGAGATCCAGATGAACGGCGCCCTCATCAATAACGAATTCACCGATGAGGAGTTGGACTTCCTGCCGCTCTTCATACTGTTCTATGCCGGGGCGGGCAACACGACCACCGTGTTCCGGGGGATCGAAGCCGCCAAGGCACGGCGCAAGGAGCGCGACGCCGCGTCCAAATGACAGGGCGTGCATGACAAAGGGCGGTCTGGTCGAAGAACCAGGCCGCCCTTTTCTTATGCTTCGCCGCTATTTTGGGCACGGCGGATCGCGCGGGACGCCAGCAGCAGCAATAATCCCCCGGCAAAGGTGAACAGCATGGCGGTGCCGATCCCCCAGGCGACACCCGCCGTCCCCCCGACAAAGTCACTGACGGCGCCGATCAGATAAGTGCCGGCGCCCACGCCGATCAGGTTTGCCCCCAATTGCACCAGAGATACCGCAAGGCCCCGCAGGCGCGGCCCGGCGATGGTCACGATGACGGCGTAGATCGGGCCGTTATAGGAAGCGCTGAGGAAACCGCAGGCCATCAGCAGCGCCAGCATCAGATCAAGGTCCCGGAACAGCACGGTGCCGACGCCGGTCACTGCCGTCAGCAAGGGGATCACCGCGCCGAACAGGGATGTCCTTGCCGGATCGAAGCCGCCACGGCGCCGGTTGATGAGGTCGATCACCCAACCCGCGAGAAATCCGCCCAGGGAGCCGAGGCCGCCATAGGCAATGGCGATGAGGAAACCCGCCCGCGCAATGGGCATGCCGTGGACCCGGATCAGGAAAGTGGTGAGCCATGTGCTCATGCCGTAAATCCCCGCCGCGATCAGGACGATGGCGAAGATGCAGTAAAGCAGTCCCGGTCGCGCCGCGAGCAGGCGGATACGCTGCACCAGCCTCAGCGTCTCTCCTTGCAGCGGGGCCGGCCCGTCATGCGCGCCGCGCAATGGTTCCCGGACGGTGAGCAGCAGCAGGGGCGCCAGCACCAGTCCCGGTACGCCGGCGGCCACAAATGCCCAGCGCCATCCGGCGTTCTGCACGATCGCACCGCCCACGATGAAGGCGATGGCAAGGCCGATACCCGAACTCAGATACCAGATGCCGATAGCGGTTGCGCGTCGGTCCTCCCCGAAATAGTCGCTCAGCAACGACATGCCGGTCGGTGAACCGCCCGCTTCGGCCGTCCCTACCGCGGCACGGCCTACAAGCAATGTCCAGAATCCGGTCGCCAGGCTGCACAAAGCGGTCGCGCCGCTCCACAGCGTGAGTGCCGCAGCCATCAGGTTGCGACGGTTCCAGTTGTCGACCGCTACGCCGAAGGGCAGGGCGGCCAGAGCGAAAAATATGCCATAGGCAAAGCCCGCCAATATCCCGAGTTGTCCATCCGACAGGGCAAATTCATGCCCGACCGGCGCCAGCACCAGCCCGATGATGGCGCGATCGATGCCATGGCAGGTCTGCGCCAGCGTCAATATGCCCAGCACATACCAGGGATAATGGCTGACGGCGGCGGGTTTTTCCGACAGCGCTCTCATGGCGCCCGCTGCTGCAAGAGCGGTGCGATGGACATTGAGCGCCTCCTGTTTTTGGATATCAGGCTGAGGTGCGTGAGAAACGCATAGCATATGTTCCCCATGCCGCCCTCGGCCAGATTGTGTCGAGTACGGTTTATGGATGTGCCGCCCTTGGGCGTCTTGACCACCTATCCGAAGATAGAAGTAAAAGTGGGTGCTGCGCCTATCTGATGCACAGAGAGAAGAGAAACAGGCAGAGGTGGCGATGTTTCGTCCGGAGAGCGATTGGACCGGCCAGGACAGGTTCGGGGTCAAGAATTTCTACATCGAAGCGGTGGCGACCGTTCGCGATGCCCGTGTGGATTTGCGTCATTTCGATTGGGTTTTGCCCAGCAGTGGCGTCTTCAGCCCTGAGAAACATTATCTGGATTATTCGCTCGACGGTCAACCGCGACGCAGCATGGTCAGCATGGGCCGACCCGATCGGCGTGTCGCTTCGGGTGACATTCTCTACATGCCGCCGCATCGCCAATATGTCGGCGAACCCGCGCTTCAGGAACGGCATCTGGTGTGTGTCGCGCTGGGGGACGAATTTCTGGAAGAACTGTTCGACGGCGAGCAGCCGCTGAAGAGGGTGGACCCCTGCGCCGATGTCCAGAATATTTCCATGCGCCGCCTTTTTGCCGGACTGGCGGCGGAATTGCGGGCGCCCGGCTTTGCGAGCCAGACTCTTGTCGAATCGATGCTCATGGGGCTGGCGGTCGAACTCGTCCGGCACATGTGTCCACGGGAATTGGGCAGCACGACATCACGCGGTGCGCGGCAGGTGCGCAATATCATCGACTATGTGATGGACAATCTGTCCGCTCCCCTTGGCGTCGCGGATATTGCGCGCGACTGCAACATGAGTGTGCGCCATGTCGCCCGCGTGTTCAGGGACGGAACCGGCGTCAGTCTGGGTGAATTTGTCGCGCGCAGCCGCATCGCTTTGGCCAAGGAACTGCTGCGGAACGACGGCGCGCGGATCAAGGAAATCAGCTGGCGCTGCGGCTTTAGCAGCACTTCGGCCTTTTCCGCTGCCTTTCGCGCCGCGACGGGCCAGACGCCCAAGGATTTCCGCTGCCAGCCGCCGCAGGTCCATTGACCCGGCAAGTAAGAAAATATCGATCGGCGGCCAAATTCTGTCGCCGCACAGTCAAACAGGAGCCTACCACTATGGAGCGCATTATCTCCAAGCTAGACGCACTCTGCGTTTACAAATCGAAGCCGAATAAAATGATGGGGAGGGAAAAAATGAGCAAGACCGCTACTTTGGGTGCGATCGCCACAGGCGCGCTGATTGCCGCAATGGCACAGCCTGCCTATGCGCAGCAGCCGCAATCGGGTGCCAGCGAAGGCATTCAGGATATCGTGGTCACCGCGCGCCGTACCGAGGAAAGTCTTCAGACCACGCCTATCGCTGTCACCGCGCTTACGCCCGAAGCGCTGACGACCGCCAAGGTCGAAAATGTCGTCGATCTTCAGCGCACCGCTCCGGGCCTTGTCATCGGTCGTGGTTCGGCAGGCGGCGACGGTATCGTCTTCGTCGCCATTCGCGGTCAGGGCAATCTCCAGCCGATCCTCGCCAACGATCCTGCCGTCGCCACGTACATTGACGGTATTTACATTCCCCGTCCATCGACGGGCATGACCGATATTCAGGACGTCAAGCGGCTGGAAGTGCTGCGCGGACCGCAGGGTACCCTGTTCGGCCGTAACACGACTGGTGGTGCCATCAACATCGTTACCAACGATCCGAACGACCAGCTCAGCGGTGCGTTCAAGGCAGAATTTGGCAATTACAGTACGCTGGGGGCGCAGGCCAATATCAATGTGCCGCTTGCGGAAGGCCTGGCGATTCGTCTGAGCGGGGCGATCAACGACCGGGACGGCTATGGCGACAATCTTCTCACCAAGCGCGACTTTTCCGACAACAACAGCAAGTTCGTTCGCGGCAAGCTCAAATATGAGGGCAATGGCTGGGATCTGACCCTGTCGGGCGACTGGAACCGCCAGTCCAACCATGGTCAGCAGATCGCGCTCTGGGCCTTCAATCCGGCGATCGTTCCTGCGGCCTTCCAGCCGGGGCTCACCGCGGGCCTGCTGACCAAGGAAAACTGGTGGGGCAATACAACGACCGGCACGTCGATCCCGGCCACCATCGGTACGCTGACTCCAGAGGCGCAGGCACTCTATGGCGTGCGGCCATTTAATACGCTCGAAGTATACGGTTTTTCCGGCACCCTGAATGTTGAATTGGGCGGCCTGAACTTCAAGTCCATCACCGGCTATCGCCACTCGATGAACTATGGTCAGAACGACACGGATGGCACCGCCGTCCCGTTGCTGGCGACCTTCGCGGGGTCTGGTTCCTATTATATTTCTCAGGAATTTCAGCTTTCCGGCAATATCACCGACAGCCTGAGCTTCATCACGGGCGCCTATGCGGGCAAGGAGAGCGGCTACGAATTCAGTCGGTCGCAGATTTTCGGCGGACTCATCCGTGATTCGAACGCCGATGTCACCAACAAGACCTTCGGCCTGTTTGCCCAGGCCTATTATGAATTGACGCCGAAGCTGCGCGCGGTGGGCGGTTTCCGCTATACCTGGGACACCCGCGACAGCCTGCTGCATAATGCGCAGATATATGGCCGACCCTATAATGTCGCCGTGGCGGGGACGCCGACCGGCATCAACTGTACGGTGACCCCGACGGAACCGGTTACGGCCACCACCTGTAATCAGGCGCAGAATGCCAAGTTCAATTATCCGGCCTGGAATCTGGGTCTCGACTGGCAGGCCAGCGACAATCTCTTCCTCTATCTCGCGACCCGTGGCGCGGCCAAGGCCGGTGGCTGGAACCTGCGGGCAGGGGGGCTGCCCGCCTTCGCCCCCGAAAAGGTGAAAGACGTCGAAGCCGGCCTGAAGGTCGATCTCTTCGACCGCCGGCTGCGTTTCAACACCGCGGTCTTCCACACGTGGAAGGATGACAATCAGGCGATCGTCAACAGCTTCGTCACCGGCATCGGCGTCACCCAATATATTCAGAATAACGGCAAGGTCCGTATCTGGGGCATGGAAAATGAAATCACGGCTGTGCCGTGGGAAGGCATGACGCTCAGCGTCAACGGTTCGCTGCAAAACGGTAAATATGTGAAGGGTAGCTTCAGCGAAATTCAGGTGGTGGCTGGCAGCGGCTGCACGAACGGCGCTGGGGTCGTCAATGGCTGCGTCGTCGATCTGAGTGGTTTGCCGCTGCTGCAATTGCCCAAGAAGCAGCTCAATATCAGCGCCACGCAGAAAATTCCGTTGGGAGCGGGCACGCTTGCTGTCACCGGCGCCTATTCCTATGTCGGCGCTCAGCATTTCGATGCCGTCAGGGCGGCGGACCAGGCGTCGGCTGCGACCAAGGCCGCCTATGATACGGAAAACCGCTTTGGTCGTGTGCCCGGCTATGGCATTTTCAACGGCCGTATCGCTTTCCAGCTTGAAAATCCCAATGTTGAAATCGCCGTCTATGGTCGCAACATCACGAACAAGAAGTATCTGCTGCGGCGCTTCCCCGATCTCTATCGGACATTGGGCATCACAGCCGCCTATGTTGGTCAGCCGGCCACCTATGGCGTGGAAACGACGTTTAAATTCTGATCGGATAACGCGGATGGCGGGAGAAGCTATGGCCAGTACGGCTTTTTCCCGCCAGCCCATGACCGGGGAACTTGAAAGATGATGAGGTTGGTAGACAGGGTGGCGATCGTCACCGGCGGCGGCGGTGGTATCGGTGCCGCCGTCGCGCGGCGCCTCGTTGCGGAGGGGGCTCGCGTCGTAATCGCCGATCTGTTCGAGGAGGCGGCCGTCCGTGCGGCCGCCCCGTTGGGGGACAAGGCGCTGGCGGTCCAGTTCGATGCCGCCGATCCGCAGTCGGTAAAGGCGATGGTTGATCGCGCCGTCGACCATTTCGGCAGGCTCGACATATTACATAATAATGCGGCGATGACCGATCCGGACAAAAGTCCGCAGGACACCACCGCCGTCGACATTCCGATCGGGATCTGGCGCGAGATTCTCGACGTCAATCTCACCGGCTATTTGCTGGGATGCAAATATGCGATCCCGCATATGGTCGCCGGTGGTGGCGGTTCGATCATCAATACCGCGTCCAATTCGGGCACCGCCGGGGATCTTGCGCGCATTGCCTATGGTTCGTCCAAGGCGGCGATCATCGGCCTCACCAAATATGTGGCGACCCAGCATGGGCGGCAGAATATCCGCTGCAACAGCATCGCGCCGGGCGTGGTGCTGACTGAAGCCCTCGAAAAAACCGTGCCGGGCCTGAAGGAGATTATTCAGCGGCATATATTGACGCCCGAATTCGGTACGCCCGATGATATCGCCGCGTTGGTCGCCTTTCTTGCTTCGGACGAGGCGCGCTACATCACGGGTGAGAATATATCCATTTCTGGCGGCGGCCTTGTCCACCAGCCCCATTATGCCGATTTGCTGGCCTTCATGCAGGCGAAGGACTAGCTGTGTCCAACGCCTGCACTTCGGTTCTCAGGGGGTTAATGAGCGGTCCGATGAAAATAGCGGATCGTCAGCCGGCCATCGGCGACCTTGTAGGTTTCGAGGCTCGGCAGCGTCACAATGCCATCCTTGGTTTGCAGGCGATTGGCTACATAGGCCGCGCCCTCCGATCCGTTGACAATCACCTCCAGCGGCTCGGTCGTGCATTTTCCGCCATATTCCGCCCACATCTCCGCCATAGCGGTGCTACCGTCGACGGCAGGCGATCCGACATATTCGATCGTAAAGCCTTGGGGGCCCAGCGCCCGGAAAAGCCGGTCGAGTTCGTCACGCTTTCCCTCGTTCCACAGCCGGTAATTGTCGCGGATCGCCTGTTCCAGATCCGGCACTTCTACCTCGCTCATGCGCATCGCCTCCTGTCATTGCGGATCATCCGCATGGCCGCCAGTCTCGATCGGATGACCAGGACCGCACCTGTCTTTGGCAAGGGTGGAAATTATCTCTTTTTGCTTCGGAGAATATGATGACCAAACCTGCGCAACAGCCCCTTCCGGATCATGTGCCACCCGAACTGGCGATGGCGCTGCCGCTCTTTTCCCGGCAGGTGATCTACGACAATCCGCAGGAGGTGCTGATCCCGGCCATGCATGCGGACCTGCCGCCGGTCACCTATGTCACCAACATCTTTCCCGGTGACCAACCCGGCTGGCTGCTCAAAAATGCCGAGGATGTGCAGGCGATGCTGCGCGACGCCGACAATTTCACCAAGAACGGCATGGGCAAATGGGCGCAGAATATCGGCGAGAACTGGCTGGTCATTCCGACCGAAGCCGACCCGCCCATTCACACCGGTTACCGCAAGGCGCTGAACAGTCATTTCGCGCCGCAGAAGATGTTCGCGATGAAGGAACAGGTGCGCGAGCGTGCGCGGACCTTGATCCATGCCTTCAAGGATCGGGGTCAGTGCGATTTCATCGAGGAATTTTCGGAGAAATTCCCTATCTTCATCGTCCTCGATCTGCTTGGGCTACCACAGGAAAGAATGGCGCAATTCCTCAAATGGGAAAAGGAAATGCTCCACTCCAATGACTGGGAAGTCCGCGGCAACGCCGTGCGCTGTGTGAAAGACTATCTGCTGGAGGAGATTGAGGCCCGCCGCCAGCAGCCGCGCGATGACTATATCAGCAAGGTCCTGACCTTTGAGGTGGATGACCGCCTGTGGAATGATGACGAGGTTCTGGGGCACTGTTTCAACCTGTATATCGGTGGACTGGACACGGTTACGTCGCTGCTCGGCAATATCTTCAACTATCTGGCGTCTCACCCGGATAAGCAGAACGAACTGCGCGCTGATCCGTCGCTGATCGTCCTCGCGGTCGAAGAATTCCTCCGCGCCTTCGCGCCGGTCACGGCCTTCCGCATCGCGACGAAGGTCATCGAAATTCAGGGGCAGAAGATTATGCCTGGGGATTATGTGGCCTTCAGCTCACCCGTGGTTGGTCGCGATCCGGCCTTCTACGATGATCCTCAGGCCATTCGCTTCGACCGTAAGGCGCCGCATATGTCGCTGGGCAGCGGTATTCACAAATGTCTGGGGATGCATCTCGCGCGGCTGGAACTGCAAATCGCGGTCGAGGAATTCGTCACGACTTTGCCGGAATTTCGGATCAAGGACGGCTTCAAAGTGCCGTATTTCGTGGGCAATATTCTGCATGTGCCGGATCTCCACCTGCAATGGGACTGAATATTCCCATGGCCCGGGACTGTGATCTGTGGGCGCATGAGGTCTGACCGGTCAAATTGGTTCTGGAGCGGTTATCTGATTGCATCGGATAACCGCTCCAGCGTCAACCGCGCAGCATCTCGTGCCGGAAACCCCGGGGGCTGAGGCCGGTCGCCTTGCGGAAGGCGGCACTGAAGGCCGCGACGCTTTGGAAACCGCAATTGCCCGCGACGACCTTGATAAGGGCGCCATCCTGAACCAGTTCTCGCTTGGCCTGCGCAATCCGCGCATCGGCAATGTAACTGCCCAGGGTCTTCCCGACCGTGTTCTTGAAGGTCCGCATCAGATGCCGTGAACTGACGCCGCATTCTTCGGCCAGATCGACGATCGACAATGGCCCCGCCAGTCCCGCCTCGATACGCTCCTGAAGGCGGCGCAGGCGCCAGCCCGCCATTCGTGGATCGGCGGTGTCATCGCATTTGTGAGCGATCTGAAGGTGACGAGACAGGTCGATGACCAGCGACAACGCAATGGTTTCGACCATGATGTCGGGCGCGAAACCGGGATTGCGCACTTCCTGGGCGAGGCGGGCGAGGCCCTGACGGACCCACGGCGCCTTGACGTCGAAACAGGGGGGCAATGACGAAGGCATTACCTCATTCTGAAAGAGCTGATCGGCTGTCAGGCTTTCGAAGGTCAAACAGAATATGCGATATTCGCTGGGTTCGCAGCGCGCTTCAAACTGGCTCCCCTTTGGCAGGTAGGAAACCTCGCCAAAGGGTGGCGCATGGCGCTTGCCGTCGGGCAGCAGACGCGCCCCGCGCGCGCGCGGGCCGAGCGAATAGTCGAGATAGTGACTGTTCGGCTCGAACCTGGCGTCACAGCTGCGTTCCCACGCAAAATGCCGGATATCGGCACGAATGCCGTTCGCGATGATGCTGTTCTCGACATGGAAATAGGAGACGGTGAGCGGCTGGCATGGAAGGATGGTGCCCGTTGACTGCATCATAGGTCGCCCGCCTGCCATTGCTCCTTCCGTCCCTTTCCATTCGCGCCTGTTTGCGCCGCAAAGCAGGATATGACAAAATCGGCAGGTTCGAACGCGGAGCATGCAAAGGCGACTGCACCCGATCCATGTGTGTCGCGCCTGCGTTCAGAGCTTGCCTTCCATGCTGGTCATTGGACCCGGTCATGAGCGGACATTATGGGGCCTTGTCCGCAGCACGTCGACTCGCAATCATATCGCGCAAACCGGACATCCCATCGCGAAACCGTCATTGCGTTCATGGCCGACTGGTCGGAAAATCTCCAAAGCATCGCGAAGAGGACATTAGTTTGATCGCCGGCATGACATGGCGCTCAAGCCGGTTCTCCGCGCCGGTTCCTGATGTTAGCGCTCTGTCGCATGGGCATGAGGTGAAAAAGCATCCTGCCCGAATTCAACGCTCAGGGAGGGGATGAAATGGCTTCAGGTAAATGGTTCCAGACGACCGCATTGGCGAGCTTGTCGGTTTTCGCGGCTAGCGTGCCGGCAATGGCGGCGGACCAGACCGGACCTGTGGGAATCGAGGACATTGTGGTCACCGCCAGGCGGACCGAAGAAAATATCCAGACCACGCCGGTCGCCGTCACCGCACTGTCGACCGAAATGATCAAACAGGCGCAGGTCGGCGATGTGGCGGGCCTGCAGCGCACCGCGCCGAGCCTGTCGATCGCGACCGGCGCCCCGGGCGGTTCGGGCTTCGTCTATATCTCCATCCGCGGCATGCCGGCATTGAATCCGGGCGTCGCCAACGATCCTTCCGTCGCAACCTATGTCGACGGCGTTTATATTCCGCGCCCCTCGCAGGGTTCGGCCGATCTCATCGACCTGCAGCGGGTCGAGGTTCTGCGTGGCCCCCAGGGCACGTTGTTCGGTCGCAACACCACCGGCGGCGCGCTCAACATCGTCACGGCCAATCCTACGGGCGATTTCGGAGGGCATTTCCGCATTCAGGGCGGCAACTATGATTATCGCAATGTCGACGCGGTTCTCAACGTGCCATTGATGGGCGAGGAGTTGGCGGCGCGCTTCGTCTATGATTTCGTGGATCACGACGGCTATGCCCGGAATTTGACCTCGAACAGCGAACTTAAGGACCGCAACAGCCATTATGCCCGCGCCAAATTACGTTGGGCGCCCGCCGGCAACAACTGGTCCGCCACGCTTAGCGGCGATTATAATATCATCAAGGATCATGGCCAGTTCGTCGGTCTTGCAGCGGTCAATCCGGGCGCGAGCGCGGCGATCAGCGCCATCAACGCCGCAACCCCCCTCGCGCCCTATCTGCACAGCAAAGCCCATTGGTACGATGCCTATGGCATTCCATTCAGCACCAATCCGCCGGTCGGGTCCAATTACGGTTTTCTGACCGCAGGCGGCCGAAACGCCTATAACAGGCTGGAAGCCTATGGCGGCAATCTCACGATCGATGGCGAAATCGGTTCCGTCACCGTGAAATCGATCTCTGCCTATCGTTACAGCAACGCGATCGGCCTGAACGAACTCGATGGCACTCCTGCCCAGATTCTGGCGGCCGAAAGCGCCTACAAGTCCGATCAATATTCGCAGGAACTTCAGTTCTCCGGGGAATTGGGCGACCGCTTCAGCTATATTCTCGGCGGCTATTATTCGACGGAAAGCGGCCGTGAATCGTCCGTATCGCAGACCTTCGGGTCGTTTGCACCCGCAGCCCCCGCACCCAATTTCGGTTTCGGCCTGAATTACGGCACAGTGAAGAATGTCTCGGTCGGCCTGTTCAGCCAGGGCTATTACCGTCTGACCGACAAGATCCGTCTCACCGGCGGCGTCCGCTGGACATGGGATAAGCGGGAGGTTGTTCTGATGAACAGAACGAACCTTGCCGCCAACACCTGCGCGCCCGAACTGGTCTCGAATCCCGACTTCGTTGCGCCTTGCAGCCTGCCACGTTCGGTCAAATATAATTACCCCGCCTGGACGGCGGGTATCGATGTGGAAATCACCGACAGCCTTTTTGCTTATGTGAAGACGAGCGCCGCATCCAAGGCCGGCGGCTTCAATATGCGCAATGGTTCGGCCGCGACACCGCCGTTCAAGCCGGAGAAGGTCAGGGACGTTGAACTCGGCGTCAAGTTCAGCACATTGGATAACCGGTTGCGCATCAATGCCGCCGCTTTCCATTCCTGGCAGTCGGACGTTCAGCGCAATGCTTCCGACTGCATCACCCCACCGGGCGCGCTTGCCTGTGCAACCACGCAATTCCTCCGCAACTCGGGCGATGCGCGTGTCTATGGCGGCGAACTTGAAATAAGCGCCGTTCCCTGGGAAGGGATGCTGCTCTCCGGCAATCTCGCCCTGCTCGACGGCAAATATGTCTCCGGCACTTTCGTCGAACAGCAGCAGTTCGTTCCCGTCGCCGGCGCCAACGTGTCGGATTGCGTCGCCGGCACCGCCGCAGGTTCGGTCCGCTGTTCGGTCGATCGCAGCGGCGAGGCTCTGCCGCAAATGCCCAAGAAGCAGTTCGGCATATCGGCCACGCAGAAGGTGCCGACCCCATTTGGCGAACTCTCGATCTACGCAAACTACGCCTATATCGGCAAACAGAATTTCGGTCTGTTCACCGCCGATCCGCGGCGTCCGCAAGCCTATCGTGATGCGGTTGCCATTGCCAACCGGATCAATAGCATTCCGGGATATGGGCTTTTGAGTGGGCGCATCGCCTTGCAGATCGAAGATCCCAATCTTGAGCTGTCGATCTTTGGCCGCAATATTGGCGGAAAGAAATATGTAACCCGTGCCTTCGCCGATCAGTTGCCGACACTGGGCACGGCGATCGATTATATCGGCGATCCCTTTACGTGGGGTATCGGCGCGACCTTTCGTTTCGGACCGAAAAGCTAGTCCCGGAGCGACCGGCTTTGGCGCTTCCGCAATGGTTTGGCATTCATGCAGCCCCCGTTTGGGATTTACGAAGGTCGTTCGGAGTGGTTACCTCATTCGCGAACTTGGAGAAGGCCTGAGGGATATTTCATGACAGATACTATCAGGAAAATTGGTTTCATCGGTCTGGGCAGCATGGGCGGCGATCAGGCGCGGGAACTTGCCAAACTGCCGCTTGACCTTACCGTTTACGACGTGTTTCCCGAGGCACTGGCGAAATTCGAGGGCCGCGCGAAGCTCGCCGCTTCCATGGCGGAGGTCGGCGAGGATGCCGACGCCGTCGGCATCTGCGTGCGGGACGACACGCAGGTACTGGAATGCGTCGATGCACTGCTGCCCGCGATGAAGCGGGGAGCGATCCTGCTCATCCACAGCACGATCAAGCCGAAGACCGCGCAGCATATCGCCGAGCGCGCTGCCCCCCTGGGTATCGACGTCATCGATGCTCCGGTTACGCGCACCGAAATGAGCAAGGACGGTCCCTTCGTCTTCTGCATGACTGGTGGCGAGGAGTCCGTCGCCGCCCGCGTCCAGGTGGTGCTCAACGCCTTTTCGACGAACACGATGCATATCGGTCCGCTCGGATCGGCAATGGCCCTCAAGATCTGCAACAACCTCGTTTCCTGGTGCGGCATCATGTTGGGTATAGAGGTTGCCAATGTGGCGGAGGCGTCGGGCGTGCCGATGGACAAGCTGCTCACCGTGATGAAGCGCAACGGCAATCTCACCCCGCCGATGGCGGGTTTCGTCGACTTCCGCAATAATCCGGGGGATGCAGCCCGGCGTGCCTTCTTCGCCAGCCAAGCCGGCATCGGCGAAAAGGACCTCGCGCTGGCTGAAGAACTGGCGGCGGGCGCCGATGCGGTATCGCCGATCACCAGCCATACCAAGACGCTGCTCAAGAAGACGCTGCTTGCAATCTGCGAGAGCTAGATTTTACCAAAATCGGCCGCGAATTTAGAGAGTTTTCGTTCAATGAATAAAACGCTGCCGGCCATGAAGCCGGCAGCGTTTTATTCATTTTGAATGATCGCTATCTCACTTTCAGTCCCACTGAAGATGAAGCTCGGGGACATGAAGAATGTTTCCGACGAAATAGCCGACCTCGAAGCCGTCCTTGATACGGAATGGTGGGATCGCCTTGAGAAATTCCTCAAGGGCGGTTTGAAGCTCCAGTCGTGCGAGGTGCATGCCCAGGCATTTGTGGATGCCATAGCCCAATGAAATATGCTGACCACGGCGATCGAAGCGGATTTCATTGGGATTGTCGTAGAAGTTTGGATCGCGTCCCGCGACGGGCGTAGAAACCGCCACATAATCGCCCGGCATGATCTTTTGCCCGTGGATTTCCATTTCGCGCGCCGCGATCCGGAAAACGCTGACCGGTGCGAAGGCGCGGAAAAACTCCTCGACGGCGAGCACGATCTTGCCTGGATTTTCACGCAGTTCTTCCTGCCGGTCCGGATAACGGGCAAGAAAGGTGAAGATATTGCCGAGCATCGAGGTAACCGTGTCGAGTCCACCGATAAAAAGGTTGAAACAATGGCCGAAAATTTCGGCATCATTCCATTTCCGGCCGTCTATCTCATAGTCGAAAATGCGACTGATATAATCATCGCGCGGATTAGCGCGCCGGTCGGCGATTTGTTCTTCAAGATAGGCCTTTACCTTACGCACGCCGCTCGCACGGGCTTCCAGCGTTTTGGTGTGCAGAATCTCCTTCTCCCATTGAAGGAACTCCTCCAATCTTTCTTGAGGCAAGCCGAGTAAATCGAGCACGATGTAAATCGGAAATTTTTCGGAAAATTCATGCACGAAATCGCAATGGCCGCGATCCTTGAAGCTGTTGATCAGCGTGATGGCACGCTCGTGCAGATTGTCGCGCATCGCGGCCATGCGTTGGGGCGCGAAATAGGGATTGAGCGCTTCGCGATACTGCCCGTGAGCGGGCGGGTCTGTCTCGGTAGGGATGACCAGCCAGTCTTCGCCAATGGATTGCGCGAACTTGCCCATCCCACGCTTTGTGAAATTCTCTCCATCCCGCAAAATTGTCTGTATGTCCTCCATGCGGGTCAGCAGCCAGCCCCCTTGATGAGCCATAAAGATATTGGTTACCCAAGTAATAGGACCTAAAGTTTCATGTATTTGGGGAATAAGGGTTTCCTGCGGACATTCCGAAATTGTGACACGATCGAATAGTCGAAGGGATATTGCCGCTTCTTCGGCGACATGGGGAGGAATGAGATCATAGTCGCAATTTGACATCGAATTTACCTCTTTGATTATAACTGAATATATATTATTTCATCAGATTATTTTCAATATAGAGCTAACGGTACCATTTTCTCCAATGTCACCTTTGCCTCAGTATCTCTCACGAGACAAAGTGGGCAATGCAAACTGGGAAACGTCGTTGCTGCCTCACGCAGATCATAGATTGTGCCCGATAAGCCGTAAATCGCGACAATATATTTCAGCATGACAGGCTGTCTCGAAAGCGCCAAAAAAGCTGGCTACCGGTTGGAGTGGTCACAGCGTAAAGCTCGTCATGGATGTTATCCTCTGTACGGCGCAGCTTGGCATCGAGCTAACTCTCGCACGGGCCACTGATTCGTTCTTATGGGCTATAATATCTCGACAGACGCGGTCCTTGCGGGCGCGCTGGATAAAATGAGTGGGAGCCTGTGGTCAGCAGCTTTCGGCGATAAGGGCCGAGGCGATCGCAGATTTGCGGATGTCTTTTGGTTTGAATAGTAATGCCTTGTTGCGTCAAGCACGCCATGCGGCCATAGGCATAGGAAATGGGCGATCAGACACAGGCGATAATATTGCGCGTGGTCGAGCGTGCGCCACAATGGGTGCGCAGCGACCTGCTTTCCAAGGACGTCGGCGTACGCAGTCGAGCAGAAGAAACCTTGGCAGCCATGATTACGGATGCATTGGCGAATGGCACCCCTGAAACGTCTGGGGATTAAGGCGACACGCTATTTCGAAGCCATGAAAGGTGCGAGTAGTGGTCGGTTCCAGGCAATTTCTCTGCTCCGTTATGGCTGCACTGCTCTTATTCCCGTTTCACCCAGTCGCAGCAAGATCGGCGGTGGCTTTGCAGGTCGAATGCGCTCAGCAGCGACGCTTTCTGCTGCGGATCGATGGAGAGCGGGCGATCATTCGTTTAGGCACAATGCCATTGCTATTGAAGCGGAGGGGCTCTTCACTAGGGCAACGATTTGGCAGTGAGGACGCGCTTATGACGGTGGTGGAGATGAGCCATGGCGAGATTTCGTGGTTTGATACATTGTAGCGTGTGGATCGCGGCGAACTGGGGGTCGTGGGACGCCATCTGATCATGCGGGTGCCGGCGAGGCGATCTCTTGAAATCTCCAAACCGGGCGCCGTTGCGATCCAGAGGTTTGCAATCGATCAAAGAAATTGGGAGACGGATTTTGAGTATCGGTGGATATCAAAAATCCATTCGTGAAAAACGTGGAGCGAGAAAATATTGACTTCGGTATCATGTGGCTTCATTAGCTCGTTAAGAGTACAATATAGTTCTTGGATATTTTGTTGGTCTCGACATTTAATGTTATTAACTTATTTTGAATATGCAGCGATGTACGTGCGTTTTTGAATACTGCCTCCGTCTCAAGACGTTTCAGGAAGTCTAATACTGTTGTTTCAGCCACATCGCTGCCCAGTCGCTGGCATACGGTCTCGCCGTCCTGCGATTGTGCGGAAGACTTTGCGTTCCCAGCCAGTAGCGGAAATTCGTCTCTAAGATTTAGTGAATTTCGCGATTTCGGCTGCGGTCTTGCGTTCCACCTATGACTGACGTTTATCACGAACGAGCGCGACCTCCGCTTGCGCGCGAGGGAAGCCTAAGCTGACCGCCACTCCTAGAAACTTGCGCTCACGCGAAAAACATCATCGGTCGCTTGCTAGGGACCAAAATTACATTAAATCCAAGAATGGCGAAGGCATCGGCTAACCCGCGCAACCTTGAGCGTAGCTTATGGGTGAACCGCCACGAA